>Ga0164243_10002045_pt1 | contig 33735 bp, 33 predicted proteins | sample OricompcompostOP_FD_108781 | JGI IMG/M metagenome (GOLD analysis project Ga0164243, IMG submission 108781) | Organic Plus compost microbial communities from Emeryville, California, USA - Original compost - Organic plus compost (OP) | ecosystem: Engineered > Solid waste > Mixed feedstock >... | reverse complement strand
TGACCGCTCGGTCCGACGTTGAGCCACAAGCCATCGACACCCTCGATGCGGTAGCGTGTGCGTTTTCCGTCGATGGGCTTGGCCGCGAGAATCTGACGATGATTGGCCTTGAGAGAGGGCATGAAAGGCTCCCGTCTGGGCACACACCGGGCACACACCAAAACGCTGCTTGGGGTGTTTTGGAGTTATGGCAGAGCGTGGAAGCACAGTCAATTTATTGCGTTAGATCAACGCGTTAAACGTCACCTGCCATCACCCAGCAGAACATGTAATAACAGCCCTGAGGCCGATCGCACTGCAGAGGTCAGGGGTTCGATTCCCCTCGGCTCCACCAATACTTTGTCCCGTGCCCATCCGTTAGTGCCGCAGCCTTAGCCATCAACAGGCTGGGTCATCAACAGGCTGGCGTCTGCCGCGTGCGCATGCTCCCCGTGCACTGGGATCCGAAACCGGCTAAGATACGTTTCGGGACAGTTCGAGTGCGGAGGGCGCCATGGCAGCCGATGTCGACGCGGTGATCGCGGCATTGCGCGTCGTGCTGGAAGAAGCGCAGAAGAGCGACGAATCGTTCTGGAGGGTCGAGGCGGCCAACCGGTGGGTCAGCCAGCTTCCAGGCGCGTGGAGCGGGCGCTGGCGCAAGCTGATCATCAAAGGTGATACGGCGGGCGACGCGCGGCGCGACGAGTTCGTCGCCCACGTCAGGGCGGTGGTCGCGTTCCTCGAGGCCAACCGGTCGCGGATGCCGGCACCGCGCAAGTGGTGGTCGCTGCGGCGCCGCAACTCGCCTGCTCAGCCCGCGAGCACGCCGGTGTCGGCAGCGCCGGCCGCGGCGCGACCGGTCAATCTGCTTCGCGTCCGCAAGCCGATGCCAGGCATCCACTAGCCGCCAGCCGCGATCCCATAGCGCCGGCGGGTCCGCCAAATTGCCGCAGCCAGCGGGCGCTGTTCCTTAGGGAACAGTATCGAGATTGGCCGCCGCTCTAGTCTCGCTGCCTCCCAAGAGCCGGCCGAAACCTCTCAGACGCGAGCCGCGCAATCAGATGGGCGTCGTACATCCGCCCGAGGACGACATGACCCGTATGGCCCCGATCCTGAAGACGGAAGCGGCGTTCGCCGTTGATGGCGTCACGTGCCGCGCGTGGGTCTACGAGCCGACCGCCAGCGCAGGACGCCCGGCACCGTGCATCGTCATGGCCCACGGGCTCGGCGGCACGCGCGACGCCTCGCTCGAGCCCTATGCGCAGCGCTTCGCGGACGCTGGGTTTTTCGTGGTGCTGTTCGACTATCGCTACCTCGGGGCCAGCGATGGCGAGCCGCGCCAGATCGTATCGATCGAATGCCAGCTCGACGACTGGCGCGCAGCGATCGCCTTTTCCAGGTCGCTGCCGGGGGTCGATGCGGCGCGCATCGGCCTTTGGGGTTGCTCGCTGTCGGGCGGGCACGTGATCGTCGCGGCGGCACGCGACGCTCACATCGCCGCGGTGTCGGCCCAGTGCCCGATGCTCGATGGTCTTGCCAGCGCGCGCATGGCGGTCACCGCCGCCGGTCCGGTGATGGCGACCCGCATGGCCGCTGCCGCATTGCTCGACGTCGGAGCGATGCTGGTCGGCCAGTCCCCACACTACGTGCCGCTCGTCGCGCCGCATGGCGAGCTGGCCGCGATGGCAACACAAGCCGCTTATGCCGGATGCATGGCCATCGTGCCTCCTGGGTGGCGCAACGAGGTGGCAGCGCGTTTTTTCCTGACGCTGCCGCTCTATCGGCCGGTGCTCTACGCGAACGATGTCAGATGCCCCACGCTGCTTGTCGTCTGCGCGCACGATACGATCGTGTCTGCGGCAGCGGCGGCCGACACCGCCGCGCGACTGCGCGAGTGGGCGCGACTTATCGAGCTGCCGATCGACCACTTCGACATCTACCGCGGGGAATGGTTCGAGCGTTCGTGCGCCGAGCAAGTCGCCTTTTTCCGAAGTGCTCTTTTCGGCGCTAACGGCGCTGCCGTTAAGGCGCGCTGAACGACGCCTTTGCTGCACGGCCGAAGGCGCCCTTGTCGCAAGGCGCTCTCTGACTACCTCTAACTCAGGCAAGTGCTGCCAAGACCTGCCTCGGCCTATTGCCGTTGCACGGCTCAGGAAACGCCTCTCGCCAGCCGATTGCACGAAGCCGCCCGCGCCTCGAGGCGTTTCCTCACGATCAGTTGAACACTGAGGAGAGCACTCATGGCCAAAGTCCTTTGCGTCCTCTACGACGACCCCGTCGACGGCTATCCGAAAGCCTATGCCCGCGACGGCATACCGAAGCTCGAGCGCTATCCCGACGGACAGACGCTCCCGACGCCGGAAGCCATAGACTTCAAGCCGGGACAGTTGCTCGGCAGCGTCTCGGGCGAGCTCGGCCTGCGCAAGTTCCTCGAAAACCAGGGTCACAGGTTCATCGTCACGTCCGACAAGGACGGACCCAACTCGGTGTTCGAGCGCGAGCTGCCCGATGCGGACATCGTCATCTCGCAGCCGTTCTGGCCCGCTTATCTCACCGAGGAGCGGCTCAAGAAGGCGAAGAACCTGAAGCTCGCCGTCACCGCCGGCATCGGTTCGGACCACGTCGATCTCGATGCAGCCATGAAGCATGGCGTGACGGTCGCCGAGGTGACGTACTGCAACTCGATCAGCGTCGCCGAGCACGTGGTGATGATGATCCTGTCGCTGGTGCGCAACTATCTCCCTTCATACGAATGGGTGAAGAAGGGCGGATGGAACATCGCCGATTGCGTCGAGCGCTCCTACGATCTGGAGGGCATGGCGGTGGGCACCGTCGGTGCCGGCCGCATCGGCCTTGCCGTGCTGCGCCGCCTGAAGCCGTTCGATGTCAAACTCCACTACACCGACCGTCATCGCCTGCCGCCCGAGGTCGAGAAGGAGTTGGGGCTGACGTTCCACAAGGATGTCGAGTCGCTGGTGAAAGCTTGCGACGTGGTGACGATCAACGCCCCGCTGCATTCGGAGACCGAGAGCCTGTTCAACGACAAGCTCATCGCCAAGATGAAGCGTGGTGCCTACCTCATCAACACCGCGCGTGGCAAGATCGTGGACCGCGATGCCGTGGTACGCGCTTTGGAGAGCGGGCAGCTCGCAGGCTATGCCGGCGATGTCTGGTTCCCGCAGCCGGCGCCAAAGGATCATCCATGGCGGAGCATGCCGCATCACGGCATGACACCGCACATATCCGGCTCCTCGCTCTCGGCGCAGGCGCGCTATGCAGCCGGCGTGCGCGAGATCCTCGAGAGCTACTTTGCCGGCAAGCCGATCCGCACCGAGTACCTCATCGTCGACAAGGGCAAGCTGGCAGGGGCCGGTGCGCACTCCTATAGCGCCGGCGATGCAACGAAAGGCCTCGCGGAAGCGATGGCGTACAAGAAGAGCGCGTGATCGTTGCGAAAGTGAAAGTGTCGGACCCGACGCACGCGCAGGTCCGACACTGCGCTACGCAGCGAGGAAGGGGCTCAAGTCGCGAGGCGTCGCGCGCACGCCTGAGAGCGGCTCGGCGTCAAACGACAGACCCAGATCCTGCTGCATGTGCATGAGGGCTCGCTCAGCGAGCGCTGTGATGGTCAGCAGCGGATTGACGCCGAGCGAGCGTGGCATCATCGCACCGTCGACGACATAGAGGCCGGCGTGGACGTCCGTCGGGCCGCGCCCCGGCGCGGCGTCGAACACCTGTCCCTTGTGGTTGATGGCGCCGTCGGTCCGCTCGCGGCCCATGCCTGCGCCGCCGAGCGGATGCGCGGTGGCTGGCTGATGCCCCATCACCGTGCCGGCGAGCGGGTTCTTCACGTAGCTGCCGCCAGCTTCCTTGACCACGGCGGATAGCATGGCGTCGAGGCGCGCGTAGACAGGCTCGTCCTTGGCCGTCGGCCAGGAGAGCGTCAAGCGGTCGTCGTCGAGCACGAAGCGGCCAGAAGCGCTGTCGTGCGAAACCGCGAAGAACGTCTGCAGCCTGGCGAACGGCCCCTTGTAGACGCCGTTGACGAGGCTCTGCAGCGCACCGAGCAGCCGGCCGTTGGGAATGAACAGGACCGGAAGAACCGGCGCCAGTGCCGACGGCAGCGCGCCCTCCTGCACGCGCAGCTCGTTGGCGAGGACGGCCTCATCGTCGATCTCGAGCTGGCCGGTGACGGCGGCGCCCACCTCGGCGCCTTCGATCTTTGGCGGATAGCCGACGCCTACCGCGTTGACGGGCTCACGCGCACCGTAGCCGAAGGCGATGATGTCACCATTGGCTGAGAAACGCTCGCCGACGCGGTCGGACAGGGCGAGGCCGTTGGCGCGCGAGCGAAGCAGGATCTCCGTCGTGCCCAGCGTGCCGGCACCGAGCACGACCACTGCGGCACGCAGCACGAGGTCGCCACCGGGGCCATCGAGGCGGCGCACGTGCACTTCCCATTCGCCATCGCGCGTCCTGGAGAGATAGCGCACACCAGCATGTGTGAAGAGCTCGGCGCCGTGGCGCACGGCGTCCGGCAGATAGGTGACGGCGACGGAGTTCTTGGCGCCGACGTTGCAGCCGCCGCAGCAGTCGCCGCAGCGGGTGCATGCGGGCTGCTCAATACCGGCCACGTTGATGCCCGGCTCGAAGCGGACGGTAACCGTCGATGGCACGATGCCGTGGCCGAGGGTGGCGCCTGCCGCCTGCAGCGTATTGTATTTCGTCAAGCTGGCAGCACGCGGATCGGTCTGCGGATCGAGCCACAGACGGGCGCGCCGAAAGCCCTCATCGAGCAGGCCGTCCTGGGTAATCTGCCCCGGCCAACGCTCGTCCGCGAAAACGCGTGCATCGGGCCGCAGCGCCACGCCAGCGTTGATCAGTGAACCGCCGCCCAGCCCGCATCCGACGAGCACGTGCATGTCCTCGCCAAGGCGGACGTCATACAATGCAGACGTGGGCCCCGTGTGCAGCCTCTTGCCGGAGACCTGCATCTCGTTCTTGAGATCGGGGAAGCGGGTCGGAAAATCGCCGGCCAACACCTCGCGACCACGCTCGAGCACGGCCACTTTCTTGCCGGCGCGCGAGAGGCGCGAAGCAGCGACGCCGCCACCATAGCCAGAGCCGACGACGATGACGTCGTAGCGCTCGCGAGCGTGCTCGAGTGTGCGCGAGAGACCTGTCATGCCCTGATCCCGTTTTGCCTTCGAGCTAGCCGATTTCGGCCGGCGAGGCTACCGGGGGATGCAGCGGCCGTCTCGATTCCGCCGGCATTGAACACCTGGTGCGCCGCGACGCCACGTATTCAGGCTCGTTGAGGCCCGGTTGCGCGTGCCGCGTGTTCCAGCGTCAAAAGCAGAAACCGAGGTCATAGCTCAGTCGCCGAGCACCCGCGAGAGGTCGGCGCGCCGGCGCTGGCGCGCGTCAGTGCACGGGGAGCGTGCCGGCTGCGCCTGCCTGCTTGGCGGGCTCGGCCGGGTACTTGCGCTGCGCGACCGCGTTCTTGGTGAAGTCGGAGAACTCGTCCTTCAGGGCTTCCGCCATGATGTGGCCGAGGCAGCCGTAGCTCAGATCGTTGGGGTGGAACTGGTCGGCAGCGAGCAGTTGCTGCGGCGTATACTGCGCGCTGGTGACGAGGTGCTTCATGATCGCGTAGCGCTGCAGGATGGGGATGCGACGCTGCTCGGCGATCTGCCGCATGGCGACGAGAAAGCGGGGGAAATCGCGCACCTTCTCCGCCTTGGGAAAATACTGCATGTCGAGCAGCACGACGTCGATGCCGGCGCGCTGCATCTCGTCGATCCCCGTGATCACCGTCTCTCGGAACGAGTCGAGGTTGACCATGCGCATGGCGTCGTTGACACCGGTCTGCCAGATGACCAGCGTTGGCTTGGAGGGGATCACCTTGTTGCGTATGCGAGTCAGCATGTCGGATGCGAGCTGACCGCCGACGCCACGGTTCTCGACCGTAATGGCGTTCTTGGGAAAGAGCTGCTGAAGCTCCGCCTGGAGCTTGACCGGATAGGCCGCCATAGGGCTCGACGCGCCGATGCCCTGCGTCGATGAGGAGCCGAGCGCCGCGATGCGCACCGGCCGTCCCGCGGCCAAGGCGGCCGAAAAGTGCGGCAGGGGGGCATCAAACTCCAAGAGGTCGGCTGGCGCCTGGCAGCGCGAGCCGGCCTCTGCAGTGGGGCTGACGAGGATTGCGGCTAGGCCTGCAACTGCTGCGCACCAGAGCGCGGCAGGACGAAGTACTTGCGTACGGCCGGCACGAGTGCCCAATCCGTGCCACGACCGCGCATTGCCAGCAGACATGCCGCCCCCACTAGGATCCCGATACCGCCGAAGTTTACCAGGATCTGTAGTGCAAGTCCGTAGCCGGCTTCAACCAGAACGATCCAGCCAACGAACGACAGAACCGTTCCAAGGCAGAAGATCTCCAAGGAATGCCGGCCGCAGTGCCCACTACTCCTGGCGAGGGGGTGAGTAAGCCAGGGGCTTTGGGGCGACAGTAAGATCAGCGCCAGGTAGCCGAGTGCGACAACATTGGCGAGGCGCCACGTCGACAGGTAGGTCTTATCAATCGCTCCGAGCATATCGGGGGCAAAGATCCGTGCGTTCTCGAAGCCGGGAATTTGCGTCCAGGGCGCGACAAAGAGGAAGCCGAACAGAAGGTAGCCGACCGAGGCCCACATCAGCGGACGCGAGAAGGGGATCTTTCCCTGGCGATTGAAGTGCGCGGTCAGCGCGCCGACGGTGATGAGAAGCTGCCAGGCGAACGGGTTGAACACCCAGCCCTGGGGGTGCTGCAGGCTCGGCAGGTTGGCCGACAGAAGGTTGGCCGCCGACCACATGCCGAGCGAGAGCACCAGCGCCTGCCATGGGTTGCGCGGCAGCAGCCAGAGTACGAAGGGCATCCAGAACAGCATCAGCACGACATAGAGCGGCAGGATGTTGAGCGAGTTCGGCTGATTGACGAGCAGCGCGGCAAGCACAGTCGACCGGGTGGGGTCCTCGACGAAGACGTGCACGCCGATGTTGTGCATGTAGGCGAAGTTGCCGAAGTACGTCGTGGCGAGCGTCAGGCCAATGCCGCACACGAGGATCAGCGCCAAGTGCCAGAGGTAGATATCGCGCACGCGGTCGAAGACGCGCGCGAAGCCGGCCTTGAAGCCCTGGCCCTCGAACGTGCGCCCATAGGCGAGCACGGCGGAGAAGCCCGCAAGGAGCACGAAGACCTCGGCGGCGTCGGCGAAACCGAAATTGCGCAGCGTCAGGCGCCCGAGCACGTTGTCGGGAACATGGTCGACGAAGATGAACAGCAGCGCCAAGCCGCGGAAGAAATCGATGCGCAAGTCACGCTGTGAACCGGAGCTGGATACGCTCGTCGGCATGCTTCTCACCTGACCATTGGAGGGATGTCGGGAAACGCTGACGGGCAGACTTTTACCCCGTTGCGCCACAAAGAACGCGTCTGACCTTTGGGCGGTTCCTGCATCGGAATGCGGCAACGTTAGAGGCTTTGACATCGTCGTTCTCAGGTTGTGTGAGCACGGCGCCAGGAACGCGAAGCACCTGCGGTGCCTTTCCTGCACACAACCATTTCGGGCATGAACTGGACCTGAACCTCCGCTTAGTTGCCATTCATATGGCGAACACCACCGCGCCGCCCGTGAGGCCGGCGCCCGCGGCGCACATGAGAATGCGCGTGCCGCGGGCAGGCGTCGCCTCGGCTGCGCTCAGGGAGAGCGACAGCGGGATCGTTGCCGCCGAGCTGTTGCCGTAGGCGGCGATGGTCGAGACGGTCTTCTCAGGGGCGATGCCGAGCTGCTGGGCGACGGCCGCCGTGATGCGGCCGTTGGCCTGATGGGGGATGAAGCGGTCGATATCGGCCAGCGTGAGGCCGCTCTTTTCGAGCGCCGCCCGCGAGGCGGAGACCATCATGTCGATGGCTTTGGAGAACACGGCCCTGCCGTACGGGATGGCCATCTGCAGCTCCTCCAGCGGCATGCCTGGGGCGTAGGGGCGCCGGCTCCCGCCGGCCGGTATCTGAATGAGGCCGTAGGCGCTGCCGTCGGCCGCCAGGTGCGCACCAAGCACGCCGCTGCCCGGCTCGCGTGCTGGTCCCAGCACGACGGCGCCGGCGGCATCGGCGAACAAGATGCTGCTACCACGTTCGGCGGGGTTGATGCGGCGCGACAAAATGTTGGCGGCGACGACGAGCACCGGGGCAGCGTCAACGCGCACGAAAGCGTCGGCCAGGGTCAGCGCGTAGAGGAAGCCGGCGCAGGCCCCGGCGAGGTCGATCCCGCCCGATCGCGACAGCCCCAAGCGGTGCGCAAGCAGCGGCGCGGAGGGTGGCAACAGGTGATCAGGCGTGCTGGTCGCCAGCAGGGTCAGGGCGACGTCGCTGCGCTCGATGCCGGCGTTGGCGAGGGCCATCTCGGCGGCCGGCAGCGCCAGATCGGTCAGCGCCTCGTCGGGCGCGGCGTAACGGCGCTCCTCGATGCCCGTACGGCGGAGGATCCAGCCTGGCTCCAGCCCGAGACGCTGCTCGATCTCGGCGTTGGCGACACGACGCTCCGGCACGTAGTGGCCGAGGCCGAGCATGGTCGATCCCGCCGCGGCGCTCATGCGAAGCCTTCGGCCAGCGCCCGGGGTGCCTCGGCGATGGCGTCATAGACGAGATCAAGCTCGACAGGCGTCGTGCAGTAGGGCGGCATGACGTAGATCGTATTGCCGAGCGGGCGCAGCAGCACGCCGCGATCGAGGAAAAAGCGCGTCAGCCGCGGCCCCGCCTCGGCGAGGTATCCGGCATCCTCGACCTTGAGGTCGAGCGCGGCGATGGTGCCGATCTGGCGCACGTTGGTGAAGGCGTCATCGCCCTGCAGGCGTTGGAGGCGCTCCTCCTGTGCCTTCCCCAGGGCTTCGATCCGCTCTCCAATAGGCTCCGTCTGCCAAATGTCGAGATTGGCGACAGCGGCCGCGCAGGCGATCGGGTTCGCCGTGTAGGAACTCGAATGAAAGAAGGTCTTCGAGCGGTCGCTCGAACGGTGGGCCTCGAAAATCGCCGGCGTGCAAAGGGTGACTGCCAGCGGCAGCGATCCGCCCGTGATCCCCTTGGCCAAGCAGAGGATGTCGGGGGCAATGCCTGCCTTGTCGCAGGCGAACAGCGCGCCGGTGCGCCCCCAGCCGGTCATCACCTCGTCGGCAATGAGCAGCGCGCCGTAGCGCTCGGCGACGTGCTTCAACTCACGAAGCACGGCAGCATCGTAGATGAGCATGCCGCCGGCGCCGAGGATGAGCGGCTCGACGATGAGCGCCGCCGTCGGCTCGTTGGCGCAGGCGGCGTCGAAGGCGTCGATGGTCGCCTGCTCGTTCCCCGGGACGGGGAACGGAATACGCTCGACCTCGAACAGAAGCGGCTCGTAGGCGGCAGTGAACACACCGCGCGCGCCGACCGACATGCCGCCGATGGTGTCGCCGTGATAGCCGTGGTCGAGCGCGACGATGCGCCGGCGCTCTTCGCCGTTATTGCGGAAGTAGCCGAGCGCCATCTTCAACGCCACCTCAACCGCGGTCGAGCCGCTGTCCGAGAAGAAGACGTAACCCAAGCCTTGGGGGGCCACTTCCATAAGGCTGCGCGCCAGCATCTCGGCTGGTGCGTGGGTAAAGCCCGCGAAGATCACCTGGTCGAGCCGGCGGGCCTGCTCCTCGATGGCGCCGATGATGCGCGGGTGACAATGTCCGTGCGTCACCACCCACCACGAGGAAATGGCGTCGAGGATCAACCCGCCGTCGCGCGTCTTGAGCCAAGCGCCGCGTGCACCGCTGACTGGCGTCATCTCCTGCTGCAAACCGTGTTGAGTGAACGGATGCCAGATCGGGCTGGATATGCCGCTCGTCATGGCACCACCTGCGCCAGCAGGTCGGCGGCGTTGAAATTGGCAGCGAAGGCGGCGCGCAGAGAGGCAGCGTTCAGCGGATCGAGCCAAGGCAGACGCCCGAGCCGGCGGACGGCGCCAATCTCAACGATCGTTCGCTCGGAGTCGGCATGCTCGTCGCCCACGAATGCGACCCCGAGCAACGGAATGCTACGCCGCCTCAGCGCTTCGATGGACAGAAGGCTGTGATTGATCGTGCCGAGCCGGGTGGCGGCGACGAGCACGACCGGGGCACGCCAGCGTGCAAAGAGCTCGATCTGCAGATCGCGGCGTGTGAGCGGTACGAGGAGGCCGCCGGCACCTTCGACGACAAGCGGCGCGTTGCCCGGCGGCGAGGGAAGTGCGGCGAGGCGTGCAACGTCGATCTGGATACCGTCACGCTCAGCAGCTAGGTGCGGCGAAGCCGCCGCGGTCAGACGGTACGCCTCGGGGAGCACGCGCTCGCGCGCCATCCCCGTCAGCCTCTGTACCGTCTGTGCATCCGTCTCGCCCTCGAGACCGGCCTGCACCGGTTTCCAATAGCTGGCGCCCAGCGCCGCAACGAGCCCGGCGGCGAACACGGTCTTGCCAACGTCAGTATCCGTGCCAGTGACGACGATGGCGGGCGTCATGCGTCGAGCCTCTTCAGCTCGTCAGCCAGTGCGGTGACCATGGATGCGACCTGCGCCTCATCGACGTTGAGGGTCAGCGACAGGCGCAGGCGTGCGGTACCTTCCGGCACCGTCGGCGGGCGAACGGCGCGGATGTCGAAGCCGCGCGCCCGCATGGCGGCGGCGAGGCGGGTCGCACGTTCGTCGGCGCCGACGATGACGGGCTGAATGTGCGTGTCCGATGGCTTGAGCCCGCAGCATTCGGACAGCTCCTTGCCGGCGAAGGCGACGAGCGCTGCCAGCTTCTCGCGTCGTGCACCGTCGAAGCGGCAGATGAGCAGCGCGGCGCGGACCACAGCCGCCACGAGAGGCGAAGGTGCCGTGGCATAGATGAACGGCCGCGAGCGGTTGACGAGATAGTCGCACAGCACCTGGGGACCCGTGAGCAGCGCCCCCATGGCTCCCAGCGCCTTGCCGCAGGTGTGCAGGGCGATGACGTTGTCTTGGCCCTCGAGGTGGGCGCCGAGGCCGCGGCCCATCGGACCGAGGACGCCTGTCGCGTGGGCCTCGTCGATGACGAGGACGCCATCGTGCCGGCGCGCGATGTCTATCAGCTCGTCGAGCGGGGCGCGATCGCCGTCCATGCTGTAGAGGCTTTCGACGGCGATCCACGGGGTGCCAGTCCCGCCGACCGCGCGCCAGTCGGCGATGGCGTCGGCGAAAGCCTGGGCGTCATTGTGCCTCGCCTCGGCGCGCTCGGCCTTGCCCATGCGCAGGCCGTCGTGAACCGAAGCATGTATCAGCGCATCGTGCACGACGAGATCGCCGCGCTGCGGCAGGGTCGAGAACAGCGCGAGGTTGGCGAGAAACCCGCCGCCGAAGAACAGCGCACTCTGGGCGCCGAAGAAAGCTGCAGCCTCCGCTTCCAGGGCCTCGTGCTCCCGGTGGTTGCCGCGCAACAGGCGCGAGCCTCCCGAGCCGATCGGCACATCGCGCTCGATGGCCGAGCGCGCAGCGTCCTTCAGCTCGCGCGAGGACGCGAGGCCGAGGTAGTCGTTGGAGGTGAAATCGATGCCGGAGAGCGCGGTCAAGGCACGGCGCCGGCCGCGCCGCGCCAGAGCCTCGAGGGCGCGCTCATGGTTCTTGTACATCTTCCTCTTCAGCAGGGCCGACAGCGAGCTCGAGCGGCTTCAGGCCAAGCTTGCCAAACAGGGCAGCATCGCTGTCCTCGCCGGGATTGTCGGCAGTAAGCAGCGTCTCTCCGACAAAGATGGAATTGGCGCCGGCGAAGAAGCACAGCGCCTGCGTCTCCTCGCTCATCTGCGTGCGGCCGGCTGACAAGCGCACATAGGACTTCGGCATCAGGATGCGGGCGAGGGCGATGGTTCGCACAAAGGAGATGCCGTCGATCCTTTCGGCGTCGGCGAGCGGCGTACCGGGAATGGCAATGAGCATGTTGATCGGCACGCTTTCGGGATGGCGCGGAAGGTTGGCCAGCGTCACCAGCATGTCGACGCGGTCCTCCGGCTCCTCGCCCATGCCGACAATGCCGCCAGCACACACCTTGATCCCGGCATCACGCACCCGCGCCAGGGTCTCGAGGCGATCGGCGAATGTTCGAGTGGTGATGACCTTGTCGTAGTAGCGCTCGGAGGTATCGAGGTTGTGGTTGTAGTAGTCGAGGCCGGCGTGCTTGAGCTTGCCGACATCGTCGTCGGACAGCATGCCGAGCGTCATGCAAGTTTCCATACCCATCGCCTTGACGCCTTCGACCATGGCGCAAAGGGCGTCCATATCGCGCTCCTTGGGCGAGCGCCAGGCGGCGCCCATGCAGTAGCGCGTCGCGCCCTGCTCCTTGGCCTTGCGTGCCTCGGTGAGCACCTTCTCGACCTGCATCAGCTTGCTGGCCTTCAACCCCGAGGCGTGGTGGGCCGACTGGCTGCAATAACCGCAGTCCTCGGCGCAGCCTCCGGTCTTGATGGAGAGCAGACGACTCATCTGGACGGTGTTGGGATCGAAGAAGCGCCGGTGGATGGAATGCGCACGGAAGAGAAGATCGTTGAAGGGCGCGTCGTAGAGGGCCTGCGCCTCCTCGCGCGTCCAGTCGTGACGCAGCGTGCGGTCGGCCGGCTGGCCGGTGGCGCCCGACGACAAGGCCCCCAACTCCATCATATGTAACGGCTCCCTCGCTGATCGAAGCTGTCGGCAACCGACGCTCCCGCGTTGTTTGCACCGGCGCGGGGCCAGGCTGCAAGCCCAACGGATGCGACGCTCCTGCGGCCTAGGCGGAGACGATGAGAGCCCCGCCGGGGAGGGAGGATTTCCCGGCGGGGCTGTCTGACCAGGGGCTTGCGAGGGGGGCGCGTTCCTTGGCCAGGTCGGTCAGCGGCGAACGCCGTGCACGCGGCACGGGAATTCGCGGCAATGAGAACTGCAGGCATTGCATGACGATCATGCGCGCCCGTGCCGCATGTTGAAGTGAATCGGTGAAATAAGGGTGGACAAATGCGGCGCCAGCATCGGATCATCATGCTATAGTAAATACGATTATTATGCTCTTCTACGGACTATCAATTGTCTACAGCAATGTCCAGAGTACGTCCTATGTAGTGCAAAGCTTTTGTGGCGAGCGCAAGCCGGCACCCAAGTAAAGACGCCGTTGAGCGCAAATTGCAGCCGCGAAGCTAGCGGATCTTCGAGGGCTCCATGACAGCGGTGGGAAGATTTTCAACTCGGCCCCTTTATCTGCAAGTCAAGGATATGTTGATCCAGCGCATCGCGGCCGGTGCGTGGAAACCGGGGGCAGCGATCCCCAACGAGATAGAGCTATCGCGAGAGCTCGGCATCAGCGTCGGCACGGTGCGCAAGGCGCTAGATGAGATGGAAAACGAACGGCTGATCTCGCGTCGGCAAGGTCGCGGCACGTTCGTGATCGACCAAACCTCAACAGAGCACGCCGTCCGGTTCAGCAATATCCGCGACCCGAACGGGATAAGGATCGGCGGCGATATCGTGAGTTGCACCGTCGTGGCTGCAACGGCGAACGAGACAGAGGCGCGTCACCTACAACTGCGCACCGGCGAGCCGATTTTTCGCATCCATCAGGTCCGGGCACACAACGATGTGCCGCTGATGGTCGAGGAATCGATCGTGCCGCAAGCGCAGTTCCCGGGCCTCGAGCGAGAAGGCGACGTCCCTCCGAGTATTGTCGTGCTCGCACACCACTACGGCGTGCTTCTCGGGCGGGCGGAAGAAAAGGTGAAAGTCGCCGTGGCCAAGGGGGAGATCGCAAGGCTCCTCAAGGTCGAGGAGGGCGCGCCGCTGCTGATGCTCGACTGTGTCGTGCATACCATCGACGGGCGCCCGATCGAATGGCGGCTCGCCAGCTGCAACCTGCGCCAAAACCACTACCTCGCGGAGATGAGCTGACGGGTGTCACTCATTCGCCGAGACCCAAGGCCCGCGCGATGGCGCGGAACACGAATGTATTGTCGATGCGGCCGTGAAACGCATCGGCACCCGGACCTGTCGCCGTCAGGATCACGTCGTCGGCGGCATGAACGCCGCTGCGAGCAGTGATCGGCAGGTTGCCGATCTTGCGCGCAGCGCCGGGCTTGCAATAGGCCTCGTTGGCGACGACCGGCTGCTTTTCAGAGTCTGCCGCGGGCGCGGCGGGCACCACTACCGTTGCCGTCGAGGCAGGCGCCGGCGCGGGCGATGATGCACCGGCCGCAGGTGACGGAGACGCGGGCGCTGTCGGCGCGGGAGCTGCCGGCGCGGCCACCGTCGGCTGGTTCTCGCCCTCCAGATACGGTTTGCCCGGATCACAATAGTCGGGATAGGCGGCGAAGACCAACGCCAGGCGGCGGGAGACGTCGACCTTCTCGGGATAGCCCTCGGCGTCGGCGGCCGGGTAGTTGGGGAAACCGGCATCCGCATACGTTTGCAGGCGGTCGCGAAGCTGCTCGCCCTTGGCGTCATCGTAGGTGCCGATGATCGACACAGGGTGCGCGTGGTCGGGCACGACGATGACGAGCGTGTCGTTGTTCTTGGCGGCGAAATCCTTGGCCATCTTCACGACGTCATCGAGCATGATCGTGTCGTAGACGGCCCGCTCCCAGTCGAGCGAATGGCTGTATTTGTCGATGCGCGCGGCCTCGATCATCAGGAGGAAGCCCTTCGGTGAGCGCGAGAGCACCTCCAGCGCCGCTGCCATCTGATCGGTGAGGTCGGGCTGATCAGGGAACTTCGCTACCGTCCCCTTCTTGAGGAACTTGCGGTCGAGCGAGCCGTCGACGTTCTTCTCGTTGAAGAGGCCGAGCAGCTTCGTGGTCTCGGGCTTTGCAGCGGCCGCAGCGAGCTGCGTCTTCGTATCGACGAAGTCGTAGCCGGCCTTCTTGAACTTGGCGATGTAGTCCTCGCCATCCTTGCGCTTACCGCCGTCGGCCTTGGGGAGGAAGTTCAAGCTGCCGCCGCCCATCACGACCTCCGGCTTCAGCCAGTAGAACATGCGCACGATGTCGTCGTAGTCGGAACGGCGGCGGGTGTGGGCGACCATGCCGGCGGGCGTCGCGTCCTCGATCTCCGCGTCGGTGACGATGCCGACCGCTAATCCGAGCCTGCGCTTTGCCAGCTCGGCTATGGTTTCGACGTTCGGATGACCGAGCGTCGAGCGATTGAGCGCGCAGTAGACGCCGAGGGCGTTGACACACGACTTGTGGCCGGTCGTGTAGGCGCTCATCGCGTTGGCGCTGTCAGTGACGACGGAATCGGTGCCCGAGGTGGATACGAGCGCCATGTGGGGCATGTCGTCCATAGCCAGCTCGCCGCCATAGCGTCCCTGGCGGATGCCTTTCGACAGCATGCGCGCGGCGGTGCGGTGAGCGATCGACATTCCGTCACCGATGAGAAGGATGACGTTCTTGGCGAGGCGCCCGTCGGGCGTGGCGTAGGCGTCCCATTGCACCTGCGCGCGATTGCGCCCGTCCGTCGCCTCGACGAGGTAGCGGCCGCTCTTGGGCAGGCTCACGCTGCGGATCCAGTAGGCGGCGTGGCCGAGGCCATCCTCGTCCGTATCGATCAGCGGGGCGCGGCCGAGAAGCTTGCCGGCATCCTCGCCGTTGATCGTCACCTTGATGTCGGAGGCCGGGACGGCACCGGGGAACTCGACCTTAAGATCGAAGCGCGCGCCGGTCAGCACCTGCGCTTTGTCGAGGGGATAGATCGTCTGCCCGAGGGCGGCCGTGGCGAAGATGCTCAGCGCAAATGCGCTGCGAATGACCGACAGCATGCTGCTCCCACTCTTGGCTTGCGGATTCTTGGCTTGCGATGTGTTGGCAACGCCACTAGCGCTGCAGCGTGAAGCCCTTGTGACGGGTGGGACGACTGTATACTCGAACTTAGTGATAACAAGCCGTGAAGCAGCGTGCCGATAGATGGCGGATTACTTTGCCGGATTGAGTACAGCGGTATCACTTTGCTAACGAATACCAACAGAAATGGTTGAAATTGCCTCTCATTCATTTCAACTCCTGGACACCGTCAGTCCGAAGAGGGGTCGAGCGATGGGGGAAGCGGTAAAAGAGGCGCGAACTCGCGAGCTGTTCGGCCTGCTCGAGAGGAATGAGGTCCTCAAGCTCAAGGGCTTCACGCTTGCCTACGACCGCGGCGGGGGCATCGTCATCGACCGCGGCGGGCACGTGCACGGCATCTGGAGCCACGACAGCGAGCGCTATGCCTGGGTGTCGCCCGGAAACAGCGAGCCAAAGTTCCGCACCGGCGACGCAAAGTCTGCCGTGCTCTACACGGTGGTCATTCTCGCCCAGGAGTGAGCTGGCCTAGTTGGTATCCTCGGGCAGCCGAGGAAGAGCCATGATCTCAACCCCTTCCTCGATCAGTGCACGCGCCTCGTCGGACGAAGCGGTGCCGCGAATGGCCCGCTGCGCGACCTCGCGGTAGTGGATCTTGCGGGCTTCCTCGGGGAAGCGATCGCCAACATCCTCGGAGCCCGCCACGACTGCGCGTGCCACCTCGCGCACGAGATTGCGATAGCGGGCGGGCGGGTCGTCGTCGCGGCCGCGGGCATGCAGCGCCACGTTGGGGGCCATGATCGACTTGCCGACCTCGTGGCTATCGCACTCCGGGCACGAGATATGGGCGTTCGCAGCCTGCGCGTCATAGGAAGCGCTGGAGGCGAACCACGCCTCGAACTCGTGACCATCGGCGCATTGCAAGCGATACTTGATCATGACGCAACCTCGTCTGGCAGCGCGTCGCCCGCATACACCACGTCGAACGGCCGGTCGTGCCGTAGCGACGGGACCTGGCGGCGAACTTCATCCAAGCGCTGTAATTCAACATCGGCAAACGTGACTGCAGGCTGAACGCCGCCTTCCGCGAGCACCTCGCCCCACGGCGAGATTACCAGGCTATGACCGAACGTCTCGCGGCCGTTCTCATGCCGGCCGCCCTGGGTGGCGGCGAACACGTAGCACTGGCATTCGATGGCGCGCGCACGCAGCAGCGTGTGCCAGTGCGCGATACCCGTCGGCTTGGTGAAAGCCGCGGGCACGGCGATGAAGCGGGCGCCGCCCTGGGCGAGCGCGCGATGCAGGTGCGGAAAGCGCAGGTCATAGCAGATGGTCATGCCCAGCGGGCCCCACGGGGTGCTGGCAATGACGGCCTCGCGCCCCGCCTGGTAGCTGGCACTTTCCCGGTAGGATTCGCCGCCCCCGAGGTCGACGTCGAACATATGGATCTTGTCGTAGCGGGCAGCGACAGCGCCCGCAGGCGAGATGAGCAGCGACCGGTTCACCGGCTTGCCTGCCTCGCCAAGGAGCGCGAGCGAGCCGATGTGCAGCCAGATGCCAAGCTCGCGCGCCAGGAAGCGGAACTGCGTAACGCCCAGATCATCGCCCTCCGGCCGCAGGGCCGCGAGCAGGCGCTCGCGCTCGAGCTCCATGATGTTGGTCATCTCGGGGGTCTGGACGTATTGCGCCCCGCCCGCCGCGGCCTCGCGGATGAGCGCGCTCGCGGCGGCGATGTTCTTTGCCACGTCGCGCCCCGAGCATAGCTGGACGAGGCCAACGCGAAACGCCTTCGGTACGTCCGACATGTCCGGCATATCTTTCTCAGCGACGCCGCGGGCCAAGGCTAGGCCGTGAGCAGGACGTCGAGCTTGCCCTCGCGGTCCAAGGCGTAGAGATCGTCGCACCCGCCGACGTGCTGATCGCCGATCCAGATCTGCGGCACCGTGTACCGGCCGCCGGCCTTGGCGCTCATTTCAGCGCGCAGCTCACGCTGGCTGACGTCGATCTCCTCGAAGGCGGTGACCCCCTTCTTGCGCAAAAGCTCTTTCGCCATGTGGCAATAGGGGCAGTATCGCGTTGTGTAGACAGTGATTTTGGGCATGGACTTCGGTTGCATCCCCTTTCCCGCCCTGCCGGCCTCGGCCGGAAGCGGCGCCTCGACCCAATCTAGTGCTTTTGTCGAGTCGCGCAAAGGGCGGCGGCAGCCGGGCAGCCCTGTATTGGCCGCGTGCTTCAAGGCGACAGGAAGGCGGATTCGGTAACTATCGCCAGGGCCAGCACATCCACGCGGGCCGCCGCGGCGCGCTTCAGGGTCCGGGCGCAGGCGCCGACGGTGGCGCCTGTCGTTATTACATCGTCGATGAGCACGATCTTGGCGCCGGCGAGCCGCGACCGGGAGCTCGCCGCCACCGAAAAGGCCCCGGCCACGTTCTCCTTCCTCTGCTGGCGGCTGAGCCCGACTTGCGGCGGGGTGCGACGCGTGCGCAGCAGCGCCATCGGCTCGTAGGGAACTCCGGTGCGCCCGGCGACCTCCTGCGCCAGGACCGCCGACTGGTTGAAGCGGCGTGCGATGAGGCGGCTCGGGGTCAGCGGCACCGGCATGATCATATCGGCATCGGCGAGAAGCTCCGTGCCGGCCTCGGCGAGCCAGCGGCCGAACAGGCGGCGTGCATCATGCCGGTCGCGGAACTTCAAGTCGTGGACCAGATCGCGCAGCACGCCGTCGAAGCGGGCCACGGCTCGCGCCCGGTCATAGTCGGGGGGATCGGCTTCCGCTGCCGCCGAGATCATGGGCGCGCCAATATCAAAGGGGAGCGGGATACCGAGACGATCGCAGAGCGGCGGCCGGATGAAGTCGATCTGCGCCCAGCAGCCGGCGCAGATGGCATCATGCGAGGAGAGCGGACGGCGGCAGGCAAGGCAGAGAGGCGGGATGAGGACATCGGCCGCGGCGGCGATGGCGCGGAGAACCATCGCGGTGCCTGATACCAAAGGCTGCATTCGCCCGCCGGCTAGCCAAGAGACCCTCTGGCGCGCATGGTAGCGCGCAATCTCGACCGTTGCGAGCCTTTCCGATCCGACAGGTGCAGATCGCTTGACCTCTCGCCCAGAACCAACGCGGATCTTCGACCGGGCGCTGCTGACGGGGCGGCGGCAGCGCGCCGCAGCGGCGGTGAGCGATCACGATTTCCTGCTCGCCCGCGTTGGTGACGACATGGCCGAGCGGCTTGCGATCATGCGGCGAACGTTTCCGCTGGCCGCCAACATCGGAGCGCATCACGGGCTCGTGTCGCGGCGAATTGAGGGGTTGGCCGGCATCGAGACCATCATCGACGTCGATGCCGCGCCGGCACTTGTGGGGCAATCCTCGAATTTGCGCGTCCTCGCCGACGAGGAGGCGCTTCCGTTCGCCGATGCGTCGCTGGACCTCGTCGTCTCGGCACTGTCGCTGCAGCTCGTCAACGACCTGCCCGGCGCCCTCATCCAGATTCGCCGGGCGTTGAAGTCCGACGGCCTGTTGCTCGCGGCACTGCTCGGGGGAGCTACGTTGAAAGAGCTGCGCGAGGCGTGGCTCGCAGCCGAGAGCGAGGTGAGCGGCGGCGCCTCGCCGCGGGTGGCGCCGTTTGCGGATGTGCGCGACATGGGTGGACTGGCGCAACGCGCCGGCTTCGCGCTTCCTGTGGTCGACTCCGAGACCGTTACGGTGACCTATCAGGACCCGCTCGCTCTGATGCGCGAGGTGAAGGCGATGGGAGCCAGCAACGTGCTCTCCGCGCGGCGGCGCGTGCCAGTGACCCGCTGCCTGTTGCTGCGTGCGGCAGAAATCTACGCCGACCGCTTCGCCTTGGCCGATGGGCGCATCCCGGCGACGTTCGAGATCCTGACCCTCACCGCCTGGGCACCCGATGAGAGCCAGCCCAAGCCTCTGCGCCCCGGCTCGGCGCAGGCGCGGCTCGCCGACGTGCTTGGCGTCACAGAAGGAAAGCTCAAGGAGTAGCTTAGCCCAGCAGATCACGCAGCGGTGCGATCAGCGGCTCGTCTGCGGGAGGCATGGGATAGTCCTTCAAACGCCTGGCGCGCACCCAGGCCAGCTCCTGGCCCTCGCGCGCCGTCGCGATGCCATCCCACTGGCGGCAGAGGTAGAGCGGCATCAGCAGATGGAACTTCTCGTAAGCGTGGCTGGCGAAAGTCAGCGGGTGGAGGCAGGTCGGACAGACGTCGATGCCAAGCTCCTCGTGAAGCTCGCGGCGCAGGGCACCCTCCGGCGTCTCGCCAGCCTCGACCTTGCCACCGGGGAACTCCCACAGGCCAGCCATCGGGCGGCCAGGTGGGCGGCGCGTGATCAGAACGCGATTGTCGACGTCGACAATCGCGGCGGCGGCGACAAGCAGGATAGGCTGGCTCATGGCCAGGCCATTAGCCGACGTTGCGCATCATGGATAGAGGGGTGGATCAGTTGGGCGCGCAACGCACGCGCAGGGACTCGAATTTCACCACCTGCTCGGGGATGAGCTCGCGCTTGTCGTCACGGCGCACGAAAATCTTGAACATCGCCTCGCCGGACGCGTTGTAGAACTGCACCGACATGGCGGGACGGTTGAGGCCGCGGACGATGAAGGCGATCGCCTGGCAGTTGTCGGCCTTGATGTGGCCTCCGATCGGGCTGTCGTCGTGGATGTTGAAATATCCGTGGCCGAAGCTGCCGTGCGGAATGCGACCGGTACACTCGAGCACGATGTCGGCGTTGTGGATGAGGAACAGGACATCGCCCCATGTGGCGATGTCCTGCATGATCTCGGCGAAGGCGACACCCGGCACGATGGTCGCCTGATCAGCGGGGAGAGAGCGCGCTACATCGAAGGTGCTGACGCCGTACTCGTGTGCGATGTGCTCGAGCAGATCGCCGGGGCTCGAGGCGGCCCGTTGTGCGAGCGAAGGGCGTTCCCCCATCGGCGTGCTCATCTGCACCTTCACCCACTATTCAGCGGCAACGGGCCGCGATGTGCCGTCAGCCTTCACTTCCTGCAGAACCGTGAAGCCCTCGAACTCCGGGTGACCGAGGTAGAGAGGCTTGTTGCCACCGGCACCGGCGTGCGCCTTGCGGAACTGCTCGGACTTCGTCCATGCCTCGAAGTCTTCGAACGCACGCCAAATCGTATGCGAGGAATAGAGCACGTGATCCTCGCGCTCGGGGCCCTTCAACAGGTGAAAAACGATGAAGCCCGGCACCTCGTTGAGGTGCGTCTCGCGCGTGAGCCAGACCTGCTCGAAATCGTGCTCGGAGCCCTTCAGCACTTTGAAGCGATTCATGGCGATGAACATGCTGCTTTCCTTCGCTGCCTGCGGCCACACCTCAGCGCGGCCGATCCAATGCGTTTCGGCGTAGGATTCTATCCGCTGACGCTCTCTTCTATTAACGCGTCGCCGTCCATGAGGCCACCTGACCACTCGTCCCGCTCCTGCTGGCCCAACTCAGAACTTGGCGCGCGTCGTCACTAGAAACGTGCGCTCGCGGCCGGTATTTCCTGTGAAGCCGGTCACTGGGGGTGCCCAAAGCCGGCGGGTCGAAGACATTGATCGCGGCTTTCTTGCCCGTTGCCTTCTTCGGTGCCTGCTCGGCACCTTCGATGACCAATGGGGGTAGCTGAGCCATCGCACTCTCGGCTGCGACCAGAGTCAGCGCCGAAACGGCGACAAAGAACACGGCCCTCGAAAGACGGCCCGCATCCGGAGCGCCGGGAGTAACGGGACGCTCTGGCTTACCCTCGCCTTTCTTCTTCCTAGGGTCGTTGCGTTCCGGCTCGGGACCCCGCGGTCTGAGCTCCGCTCCAAGCCGACCGCAAACGCCAACGCCACGCAAGACCATGACTCAACCACCCCCGTCGGTACGCAGGGCTGGCTGGCGCACGCACGATACGCGTACTGGCGGGCTCGCCTGACTGACGTCGCCTCATGGTGAGACTGACGCACACAAACCCGGCACTACCGGGCTTGTGCAAACTACTATTTTATGACTATTGAAGTCAACATTAGTCGCCTCGTCGACGAGGCTGCAAAGCCGCGCCCGGCGATGGCGCCGCACACATTCGAGGCCAAGAAATATGATGATGGAGCGCAGGTCATGACGACCGCCGCCGGCAGCAGAGACAAGCCGCCAACGCCAGAGCCAAACGCCGAACCTCAAAACAAGAAAGTGCGCGTTCTTGTCTCCGACATCTTGCAGGGCGGCAAGGAAGCCATACTAGAGCATGATGGACAGGACTATCGCCTGCGCATCACGGCAAACGGCAAGCTCATCCTGACAAAGTGAGGACGAAATGCTCCAACGTGTATGCAAGTCCGGTGTGCTTCGTCTCCTCGCGGTAGCCGGGCTCGCGCTCTGCTCCAACGCCGCGCTGGCGGACACCACTGTCGTCGACGGCAGCGGGCGGCAGGTGCATATCGCCGATACGTCGCGCATCCTGTCGATCGGTGGCGACGTCACGGAGATTCTCTACGCACTCAAGGCGGACGGGAAGATCATCGCGGTCGATTCGACGAGCCAATATCCCGCCGAGGCGCTCGGCACGAAGGCGAACGTCGGCTACATGCGCGCGCTGTCGTCCGAAGGCGTGCTGTCTACCAACCCGACGCTGATCATCGCTGCCAAGGATGCCGGGCCGCCGCCCGTCGTCGCCGTGCTCAAGGCATCCTCCGTGCCTTATGTCGAGGTGCCGGATGACAAGACGCCCGAGGGCGTCGCCGCGAAGATCCGCTTCATCGCCGGGCTGGTTGGCGCCGAAGCTGCCGGCGACGCGCTGGCCAAGGATGTCGAGCGCGACTTCGCGCTGCTCGCCGAGCAGAAGAGCAAGATCACCAAGCCGAAGCGGGCGCTGTTCGTGCTCAGCGTGCAGAACGGGCGCGCCACCATCGCCGGCACGGGCACGAGCGCGGACGCGATGTTCAAGCTCGCTGGGGCAGTGAATGCCGCCGGCGAGGCCCAAGGCTACAAGCCGCTCGCCGACGAGGCGGGCGTGGAGCTGGCGCCGGACGTCGTGGTCACCATGCAACACGGCCGCTCGGGGCCGCCGTCGGATCCGATCGAAGCTGTGAAGGCACTCGCCGATAGCCCGGCCATCAAGCAGCACCAGATCATAGAGATGAACGGGCTCTATCTGCTGGGCTTCGGTCCGCGGTGTGCGCGCGCCGCGCGCGAGCTGATGGCGACGCTCTATCCTGAGCTGGCATTGAAGCGCGCCAGCGCCGGGCAATGACGAGCGAGGTGCTTTCGCTGGCCGTGCCGCGTCCGCGGGGCGCACACTACCTCACGGCCAGGCAGCTTATCGTCGGTTCGGCAGTGCTGCTCGCCGTCGCCGTCGTCGGCTCGCTGGCGCTTGGGCCGACGGGCATCACGCTGTCCGCACTGCCGCGCGCGCTCGCCTCGGCCCTCGGAATGACCAGCGATGCCGCTGCCGCGCGCGAGCAGCTCGTTCTCATCGATATTCGTCTGCCGCGCACGTTGCTCGGCATGTTCGTCGGCGCGAGCCTTGCCATCGCTGGCGCCATCATGCAGGGGCTGTTTCGCAATCCGCTCGCCGATCCAGGACTGATCGGCGTTTCCTCGGGTGCCGCGCTTGCCGCGGTGGCGACGATTGCGCTCGGCAACGGCTTGGCCGCGCCGCTGCTGCAGCCGCTGGGCGTCTACGCGCTACCGGTTGCCGCCTTCCTGGGCGGCATCGGCACGACGGCGGTGCTGGTTGTCATCGCTGGGCGTCACGGGCAACTGATGGTCGGCACGCTACTGCTCGCCGGCATCGCGCTTGGCGCGCTGTCAGGCGCGCTCACCGGGCTCATCGCCTATGCGAGCGATGATCGCGAGCTGCGCGATCTCACCTTCTGGTCGATGGGCAGCCTCGGGGGCGCCAACTGGCCGAAGGTGTTTGCGGTCGTCCCCTTTGCGCTGCTCGTTGCCGCTTTGACCCCGTGGCTGACGCGTGCGCTCAACGGCTTCCTGCTGGGCGAGGCGGAGGCCTTCCACCTCGGCATCAACGTCGAGCGCACCAAGCTCATCGCCATTGTCGCGACGGCGGCTTCGGTGGGCGCCGCGGTTGCCGTCGCAGGCATCATCGGCTTCGCCGGTATCGTCGTTCCGCATGTGGTGCGGCTGCTCGCCGGCCCGGATCATCGCGTCGTGCTCCCGGGTAGCGCGCTGCTCGGCGCCACGCTCATGCTCGTTGCCGACATTGCGGCGCGGCTGCTCGTCAGGCCTGCAGAGCTGCCGATCGGCATCGTCATGGCGGCGATCGGTACGCCAGTATTCCTGCACCTCGTCATGAAGCGCGGCATCGGCGGGATGGAGTGAGCCATGCTGCGAGCGCGCGCGGCAAGCTACAAGGTGGGAGAGAAGGCGCTGGTCGCCAACGTCGATCTCGACGTGCATCCCGGCCAACTCGTGGTCATGATCGGGCCCAACGGCGCGGGAAAGTCGACGCTGCTGCGGCTCCTGTCTGGCGAGCTGCGCGCGACCTCGGGCTCGGTGGAGCTCGACGGGCGGTCCATCGCCAGCTACCGAGCAGCCGATCTCGCCCGTCGCCGTGCCGTCGTCCCACAGGCGACCGCCCTATCGTTCCCGTTCATGACACATGAGGTGGTGCTGCTCGGGGCTACGGTGCCGGGCTTTGCTGCGCCATCGGACGAGATCGAACGCGCCGCGCTCGGGTGCCTGCGCACGGTCGGTCTGCACGGACTGGAGGAGCGGCTTTACACGCAACTGTCGGGCGGCGAGCGCCAGCGGGTGCATATCGCTCGTGCGCTGCTGCAGCTCGTCGTCGCCGATCGCGAAGGCACAGAGCGTACGATCCTCATGCTCGATGAGCCGACAGCGAGCCTCGATCTGGCGCATCAGAGCATCATCCTCTCTGAGGCGCGACGTCAGGCGCGGGAGGGACGCGCCGTAGTCGCCGTGCTGCACGATCTCAACCTCGCGGCCGCGTTCGCAGACGAGCTGGTGCTGATGAGCCGGGGGCAGATCGCGGCACGCGGCACGGCGCAGGAGGTCATTCGCGATGAGCTGTTGTCGCGCTGCTATGGGTGCGAGGTGCGCACAAATGCGACTCCGCCGCCCGGCGTCCCGTTCGTGCTACCGCACGGCGGGCACGGCTGAAGCCATCAACGCTTGGCGCGCTTGGCGGTGACCTTCTTCGCCGGCACCTTCTTCGCCTTTGTCTTTCTCTGCGCCTTCTTCAACACGCTGGCCGAGGTCTGGCCGAAGAGCACCTTCTTGGCCGCTTTGGTCATCGTCGTTTGCGCGTTCACTTTCCCGGCCAACTCATAGGCGCGCTGCACGGCGGGACGCGCCGCCATGGCCGCGAACCAGCGCTTGAGATGCGGGAAGTCATCGAGGTCCTGGCCCTGGCGCTCGTAGGGGACGACCCATGGATAGGAGGCCATGTCGGCAATCGAATAGTCGCCGGCAATAAACTCACGCCGAGCAAGTCGCCGGTCGAGGACGCCGTAGAGCCGGTTCGTCTCCTTCACGTAGCGGTCGATGGCATAGGGGATGCGTTGGGGCGCGTACTGGGAGAAGTGGTGGTTCTGCCCAGCCATCGGACCGAGCCCGGCCATCTGCCAGAACAGCCATTGCATCACCTCGAAGCGGCCGCGAACGTCCTTGGGCATAAAGCAGCCCGTTTTCTCGGCAAGGTACTGGAGAATGGCACCCGATTCGAAGATGCTGATCGGCTCGCCACCGTCTGTCGGATCCTTGTCGATGATGGCCGGCATGCGATTGTTGGGAGCGTGACGCAGGAAGCCTGGCTTGAACTGCTCGCCCTTGCCGAGGTTCACGGGGATGATGCGGTAGGGCAACCCGGCCTCCTCGAGGAAGATCGTGATTTTGTGCCCGTTAGGCGTCGTCCAATAATAGAGATCGATCATCGCGCGGCTCCCCTTCGACGAGGACAGCCTTGTACATAGGGCACAGGCGATGGTGCAATCCTCACTGGCCCGTGCGGCTGGTTGGCTCGACGTATGCGCTCAGGAGGGTGAGATGCACGAAGACAAGCCGCTGATCGTCGTCGAGCGCAACGGCCAGACGACGGTCGTCACGGGATGGCGGGCCTGGCTGCTCGCCCTCGGCGCGCTGTTGAGCGGCGTCGCGGCGCTCGTATTCCTCGGGTTCGTGTTCCTCGGGCTTGCAGTGACCGTTGGCGCGGTATTGCTGGTTGTGGTGCCGGCGGCGATCCTGGTCGCTGTCGCCGGTGCCTTGCTTGGGCGCCGCAGCTAGCATCGAAGATCCGAAAGAGCCCTGCTCGACCGTAAGCACGTTCCTGCTATGCTGTCTTAGCTTGTGCCTGTAACTTATTGAAAACCTTGGTGACCCCGACAGGATTTGAACCTGTGACCCCCAGATTAGGAATCTGGTGCTCTATCCAGCTGAGCTACGGGGCCGAAGGCAGTGCGCCTCGCTACTCCTCTAGCAGACCAGAGGCAAACAGAGCGAAAAAGTAAGCCCGGCCGAAGCCGGGCTGAAGGTCGGATGCAATCTGCTCCGCCGTGGCAAGAAAACCGCGTGCAGCCCGCTTCCTGTCCGCATCTAAACACGGTTAATGGCAGAAGTCTGCCCTCTCGTGCTACTGAACGCTGAATACTGCAACCTTCGATTGCACAACACGGCGTACACGGCGCATGCGAGAGGGGGGCCCTATGCCACGGGTGCGCATCGAATGGATCCCAGTGCAGCTCTACGGCCTCGGTCGTCTCGGGTTCGATCACTTGCAGCTCGTGTTCGAGCCCGGGGAGGGCGGCGCGCCTCAAGACGACTGGTTCGTGATGGAGGGTGTGCGCGAGGCGACGAGCTTCGGCACGTTCCTCGGTATCGAGGGCGCCGACGGGCGCACCACGCTGGCGGCCTCCAACCTTGCAGCACGCGCTGAGCTGGCCGAAAAAATCGGTACCCCGGAGCACCGCGGGAGCCGCAGCCTGCCCTATGCCGGGGACGAGTTCAGCGCCTGGGAGACGATGTCGAGCTATGCGCGCGAGATCGAGGCGGAGGACTATCCCTACATCGCCTACGGCCTTCCCGGCTCGCCGACACCGACGATCAACTCCTCATCTGCGGTCGCGTCGCTGATCCACTACTCAGGTCTCGATCCGACGCAGACCTTGCCCTACGGCATGCGGCTATCGCCGGGAATGTCGACGCTGCTCGGCACGGCGAGCGACGATCGGCTGCGCACCGAGCACGGCTTCACGACGCTCCTGGGCGGTCGCGGCAACGACACGCTCACCGGTGGCGGCGACGAACGGCAGATCGAGAAATTCTATGGCGGCGAGGGCAACGACGTCTTTCGCTGGTCGCCTGGATTCAACATCGTGCATGGTGGACAACCGCAGCTCGCCTACGCGGCCGATGGCACGGACGCCATGGACTATTCGGGGGCGGGTGAGGTCACGATCACGTTCAACCGACACTGGGTACCACACAAGGCGCCAAACTTCTTCGCCGTGCACGCCACCGGCGTCGATCATCTGTTCTCGGTCGAGCGGATACAGTGGAACGCCAAGACCGACAATATCGAGCTCGGCAAGGGCATCAATCTGCTGGAGGACAATCGCGTGCTGCAGCCGCACGCGGCGCTCGATGCCATGGATTTTCGCAGCGCCGAGCTGGTGAGCGATGACCATGCCTTGATCGCCGACGCGGCATCGGCGAGCGAGGGCGACGATCGTCTGATCGGATCCAATGGCGACGATGTCATCGATGCGAGGGCTGGCGATGACACCCTCTATGGCGGCGGCGGAGACGACGTCCTCATAGGTGGCCCGGGCAGCGACGGCTACGTCTACCTCGCGGGCGATGGAGACGACGTCATCATCGACTTGCCCGAGGCGGGAGACGTCGACGAACTACTGCTGACCGGCGGGATTGCGCCGGAGGATGTTGCAGCCTTTCGGGTCGATGACCGGGACCTCGTGCTATCTGTGGCGGGCGGATCGATCCTCGTCAGCGGGTTCTTTGCTGCCCCTGGTGCCGGCATCGAGCGCATCGTGTTCGATACCGGGCCGGCGTGGACACGCGAGGACATAGAGCTGCGGGTCATTGCCGTCGGTGAGCACGACGCAACCGGGCTCGAGGCGCTCGCAGGCTCGCTGCCGAACGAGGCGCGTCAGAGCGCTCACGTCTCCGACTGGCTGCATGAGGCACCGTTCGCGGGCCTATTCTGACGAGATTTCCCCCGCGCGGCAGCCTATGATGCGTGGGGGGGTGTTCAGCATGCATCGCGTATTCCGCTTTTGCCAGTTGATGGCGGTTGCCGGCGTCGCGGCATTTGCAGCCGGACTTGCAGCCGCGGCGGAGCCACGAAAGCCAGACGCCGACGCCTGCACGCTGCATGCTGGTCCGACACGGTCCGTTGTCCGCGTGGTCGATGCAGAGACGGTCGCGCTCGACGATCAGCAGGAGGTGCGTCTGATCGGGGCTCTCGCACCGCGCTCGCCCGACCTCGCCTCCGACGCGCAGCCGTGGCTCCCGGAGGTCGCTGCTGTTGCCGCGTTGCGGGCGCTGGTGCTCGGCCGATCGGTGTCGCTGGCGACAGCGGGGCGGGGAAGAGACCGCTATGGGCGTCAGCTCGCGCATCTCTTCGTCGAGGAGAAAGGCGAGCGCGTGTGGGTACAGGGCGCGCTGCTCGCAGGCGGGCATGCCCGCGCCTACGGCCTGCCGGGGAGCTACGACTGCATGCGCGAGCTTACGGCGCACGAGCGCGTTGCGCGCCAGGCGGGGCTCGGACTGTGGGCAAATGCGGCTTATGCCGTCCGCTCAGCGCGAGCCACACGCGACCTGATGCGCCGACGTAACGCGTACGAGATCGTGGCCGGGAAGGTCGCGAAAGTGACGGCGACCAAAGCGCGGACGTATGTCAACTTCGGCGCCGACTGGCGTCGCGACTTCACCGCCGGGATCGAGCAGCGCGTGCTGCGTGCAAATCCGAATTGGGCGAAAACGCTCGCCGGCCTCGAAGGCAAGCGGGTCGAGGTGCGCGGCTGGATCCAATATCGTAACGGACCCTATATCGACATCGAGGATCCAAGCCAGATCAGCCCGGCCGAGAACGAGCTGCCGGGACGCTCGCCGCCGCCGGCGGGGGCAATGACGAGCAGCGACCGCAGCGAGCAGCCGGAGCGCGAGAAGGAAGAGCGCCCGGTGCCGTCGGCGCCGGGCGCTCTCGATCTTTAGGATACGCGCCTTGTCTAAGCTGCGCGGGTCTCGGCATCGCCGCCGTCATCGGCCTCGGCGGCGAGACGGCGACCGCGGGCGCTTTTGGCCAGCACGTCGGTGATGCGCTGCACTGCGCCGCGCTCGTCCAGCTTCTCAACAGCAGCGATCTCGCGCGCCATGCGGTCGAGCGCGTCCTCGTAGAGCTGGCGCTCGGAGTAAGACTGCTCGGGCTGTGCCTCGGAGCGATAGAGGTCGCGCACCACCTCGGCGATCGAGACGAGATCACCGGAGTTGATCTTGGCGACGTACTCCTGCGCGCGGCGGCTCCACATGGTGCGCTTCACGCGCGCGCGGCCCTTCAAGATCTCCATCGCCTTCTTGACGACGTTCTCATCGGAAAGCTTGCGCATGCCGACGCTCGCCAGCTTGCCGGTCGGCACGCGCAGCGTGAGCTTCTCCTTCTCGAAGGTGATCACGAACAGCTCGAGGGCCATGCCCGCGATCTCCTGCTCCTCGATGGCGACGATCTTGCCGACGCCGTGCGCGGGATAGACGATGAACTCGCTGGCCTTGAAGCCGTGGCGCTGGTTGACCGGCTTCTTCTGCGCCGTCATCAACTGGCGCGCGGCCGCGGCCTTCTCGGCGACTGCCTTCGGCGTCATCTGCTGCTGCGGCGGAAGCGGGGCGGTGATCTTCTGGCCCGAGGGCTTGGCAGCGGCAACGGCGCGCGCGGGGGCAGGCGCGGGCTTGCCAACCACAGCCTTATGGACCTCTTTCGCGGCCGGCTTGACGGTGGGAGCGGTTCCTGCTGTCTTAACTGCCGGTTTCTTGCCCTTGGCGGGCGAATGCACGGCCTTGGCAGCCGGCTTCTTGGCGACAAGCTTCGACTCCGAGCGAGCAGGCTTCTTCGCGATGGGCAGCGGGCGGCGTGCCTTCTTGCCAGTGGCAGCCGAGGACTTCGCCGAACGCGCGGCGGGCGCCTTCTTCTTGATAGCCATAGGGGTTCGTCTCACTTTCTCGTCGGATATGAGCCGTACTCGCAGCGATGCATATCAACCCGGCGCAGCAGGCTGCTCACCGCCGCTCCGAGGTTATATGGTGGAACGGCGACGCCGTGGGGAGCGGTTGCCGGTTCGAAATTGTGCTCTGAGATGATCAAAACCGCTCCGTGGTCGGGCCGAAACAAGGCCCAATCCTTGCCCAGATGGCAAAGCGGATACTCTTTGTTCGCTCCTGTTCCGACTCTGTACCTAGCTATTCGCATCATCTAAATACAGCGTAACATAAAGTTCATTGAAAATGAAGGGCGGCCCTCCGGCAGGGTATGGGCGGCCTTACCGCCCGCGCCCGAATGCTAAGCATTCCCGGAAGGGTGCGAAAAGATTGTACGATTCGCCGCGGCGGGTCGGTCGCTGGCGCGGAAATCAGTCCCCGGAACCGGGCTCCGGTGAAAAATATTTCTCAAACTTGCCGGCCTCGTCCTTGTGGGCCTCCGCCTCGGGAAGCGGGTCCTTCTTGGAGGTGATGTTCGGCCAACTCTCTGAATACTGCCGGTTGAGCTCGAGCCACTTCTCCAACCCAGGCTCGGTATCGGGCTTGATGGCCTCGACCGGGCATTCCGGCTCGCAGACGCCGCAGTCGATGCATTCATCGGGGTGGATGACGAGCATGTTCTCGCCCTCGTAGAAGCAGTCGACGGGGCAGACCTCGACGCAATCGGTGTATTTGCACTTAATGCACTTCTCGTTGACGACGTAGGTCATTCCCTGGATCCGGATTGGTTCTCTTTTCTTGGCTTTCTTGGCGCCGGAGGAGCCGGCTGCCGGCCGGCTACGCGAAGTTGCAGGTGGGTGCCTTGGGCAACGACTGCAATCAGCGCGCTTTGGCGTTGAACTGATCGATCGCGCGACGCTCCTTCTTGGTCGGCCGCCCGCTCCCTGCCGGTCGCTGGGCCAGGGCGGCCTCGTCAGCCTGCCGGCTTGCACCGGGCGGCGAGGGCGCAAGAGGTTTGATGGCATCGTCTTCGACTGTCAATTGCTCATAGAGCGTCTGTGCCGCGGCAGAAGGGCCGCGCCGCTCGGCGATGGCGCGCACGCGTACGAGCGCGATGCGGCGGCCGAGCGAGATGGTCAACACGTCGCCCGGACGCACGACCTGGGCTGGCTTCTCGACGCGCACGCGGTTGAGGCGGACCTTGCCAGCCTCGACAAGCGCGCTGGCCAGCGTCCTCGTCTTCACGAAGCGCGCGAACCACAGCCATTTGTCGAGCCGCTGCGCACCCGGTGGGCCGACGTCGTCATCAACCGGCCCGGCGCTCAAGTGCCGGACTCCTTGCCACGCTTGGCCAGCTCATCGCGCAACGCGCCGAGAGCCGCAAACGGGGAATCGGGGTCGATGCCGCCGCGACGCGGAGGCGAGGCCGTGTGCACCTCGGCCTTGCGCCGGTCGTCGCGGCGATGGCGATCTCCCGGTCCGCCACGGCGGTGATGGGATGGATCGCGGTCGCGGTCGCGAGGCCGTTCGCCGCCGCGCTCGCGGTCCTTGCCGTGCGGGCGACGATCCTCCCGATGACCGTGGCGCGCTTCGCGCGCGGGCTGCTGTTGCGCTTCGCCGGGCGCTGGCGCCGCAGGGGTAGCTTCAGGCTGCGCCGGCGCGGCAGCGCTCGCTTCCGATCCGTGATCCTTGCCCCGCGGGCGATGGTTGCGCTCGCGCCGCTCGGGACGATGCTCGCTGCGCTGATGCCGGCGCGGCCGCCAGATGTCCTCGTACTTGACCTCGGCGACAGCTTCCGCAGGCGCTGCCTCCGTGGTGGGAGGAGCGTCGACAGCGGGAGGCGCCTCCTCCGCGACGGGTGCGGGTTCGGGCTCGGCGACCGCGACGATGGTCTCTGGCGCAGGGCTCTCTGCGACGGGCGCGACGGGCGTTGGCACGTCGGTCGAGGCCGCCTCCGGCGCAGGAACGGCTTCGGCAGGGGCAGGAACCGGGGCCACGGGGGCGGGCTTGATCGGGCGACGGTCGAGGCGGAAGCCGAGCGCCTTCAGGACGCCGCCCAGCTCGTCGGGCGAGCAGCCGAGCAGCGACATCATCTCAGGGATGACGGTGAAGCCACCGTCACCGGTGGCACCCTTCGGCGGCGATGCACCGTTGGTGCCGCGCCAGGCGAGCAGCGGGCGGATGAGGTCGGCGAGGCGCTCGAGCATGTCGAGACGCACCGCGCGAGGCCCGCACACGTGATAGCCATAGGCACGATAGAAGGCCTCGGGCGTCGCCGGGTCCGGATTGAATGAGGTGAGCCCGGCGCGTGGTGCCTCGGGAAGGGTATCCGGCGCCAGCCCATGGGCCGCGGCATTCTTGAGCGACCAGAGGGTGAGGATCAGCTCCGCTGCCGCCGGCTTCAATAGGATCGGGAAGTAGATGTTGAAGGCGCCGAACCGCACGCCATACTTGCGCAGTTGCGCACGGGCGTTCTGATCGAGCGACTTGATCTCCTCGGCAACCGTCTCGCGCTTCAATACGCCGAGGTTCTCCCGCAGCCGGAAGGCGATGCCGCGAGCGAGGCCAGCGATGTCCTCGGCGTTGCCGATGTCGACCAGTGGCTTCAGCCGTTCGGCAATGGTCTGCGTCAGCCACGCTTCGAGGCGCGCCTGCACCTTCTCGCGATCCGGCCCGGAGAGATATTCGTCGGCGAGCAGCGAGACACTCGGCTTCAGCGGATCATCGGTCGCCTCGAGCTGACCGATCTCCTCCTCGCGCCAGAGGATGCGGCCGCGTCGGTTGACGCTCAGCGCATCGGGCTGGGCCGCGGCCACGCGGCGCACGCGCATGGCCAGCTCGCGGGCGAGCACCTGCGCGGCCGCGTTGCGCGTCGCCTTACCTTGAACGCCATCGGCCGAGGGATCGAGCTGGAAGCGGAATCCCTTGAGGCGACCGACGAAATGGTTCTCGACGTGGATCGCGCCGTCGGCGGCGATCTCGGCTGTCAGCTCGTCCTTGTCACGCATGCCCTTCATCAGTGCGCTGGTGCGAAGGTCGACGAAGCGCTGCGTCAACTGCTCGTGCAGAGCGTCGGACAACCGGTCCTCGATCTCGCGCGTCTTGCCTTGCCAGTGCTCGGGGTCCCTGAGCCAGGCGCCGCGGTTGGAGACGAAAGTCCAGGTACGGATGTGAGCGATGCGGTTGGCGAGCGTGTCGATATCGCCGTCAGTGCGATCGGCAAGGCCGACCTGCTTGGCGAACCAGTCCTCGGGGATGCGCTCGTCCGGCCCCATCAGGTAGCCGAAAATGCTCGCCACCAGCTCGGCGTGACTCTGGCCGGAGATCTTGCGGTAGTCCGGGATCTGGCAGACCTCCCACAGCTTGGTGATGGCTGCCGGGGCAGCGGCCGTGGCGGCGATATCGCGATCGGCGCTGACGGTCTCGAGGGCGATGACGTCGTCAGCGGCGCGCGCACGCACCAGACGCTGCAGGCTCGGGGCCTCGCGCAGGGAATGCTTCAATCCTTCGAGGGTGCGGAAGTCGAGATCGCGGTTGCGCCACTGCAGCACGCGCACGCTCTCGAAGTTGTGCGTCTCGAGCCGTTCTATGGTGTCGCTGTCAAACGGCTCCGCCGATGCGGTGACGCCGAAGGTCCCGTCATTCATATGACGTCCGGCGCGGCCGGCGATCTGGGACAGCTCCAACGGTGTCAGGTTGCGGTGGTTCTGGCCATCGAACTTGCG
>Ga0164243_10002043_pt1 | contig 33764 bp, 29 predicted proteins | sample OricompcompostOP_FD_108781 | JGI IMG/M metagenome (GOLD analysis project Ga0164243, IMG submission 108781) | Organic Plus compost microbial communities from Emeryville, California, USA - Original compost - Organic plus compost (OP) | ecosystem: Engineered > Solid waste > Mixed feedstock >... | reverse complement strand
CGTGGACCATGAAGGCCTCCAGTTCGTGAGTGGTTTCTAGACATCTCCACTTCACAACCGGGGGCCTTCACCCGTCCAGCCGAACTAAGGACGAATCACGAAACAACGTCCCTGGACATCACATCTAGCTCGGTTTTTGGTTGTCATGAGAGCTTGTGTGCCCCGATCAGGCGCATTCGCGCGTAGCATCTGGTGTGTGCGTCTGGTCCGGGGCCTGGGCGGTCGTGTTGAGTCCACCCCTGTGAAAGGGGTGGCGCTGGCTGCTGCATTGTTCCTCCTGCTGGCTGCGGTGACGGCGACTGTGAGCGGTCCGGCGACGGCAGCGGTGCCGATCCCGTCAGCTGGCGAGGCCGTGGTGCAGATGTATGTCGGTGACCAGCGGACCAGCAGCACCGGTATCGGCCCGTTGCCCGGCGCGACGTTCGGACTGTTCCGGAGCGATCCGAGCGCATCGATCGACGCCCATGACGGGTTCACTGACGTGGTGCCGGACTTCACGTGCACGTCGGACGGTCAGGGCGACTGTTCGTTCGTCGTGCCGGTCGGCGACGGGCCGGGCCAGGTGCAGCAGAACACGAGGCTTTGGGCCGCTGCGGTGAGCGGTCCGACGGGTTACTACGCGAATCCGTATTGGCAGACAGCACCGCTAAGCGGTGGTGTGCGCAGCTCGTTGCGTCACGTCTTCCAGACACCGCCGCTGGTGGCAGGGCAGACGTACCGCGCAGGATCGGACTGGGTCAGAGACCCGGGTCTGCAGACCAGCCCGCCATCCACGGTGGCCGACTACGCCCGCAGGGTCGCCTCAGGCGGGGTGACGCCGCTCTCGCGGTTCAATCCGGGTCTGCCTGAGCGGTGCGGTCTCAAGGTCGCGCTCGTCGTGGACCTGTCCAGCTCAGTTAGCGGGCATGTGGGGGAGCTGAAGGGCGCGTTGGACGCGTTCGTCAACGCGTTGCGGGGCACGCCGTCGCAGGCGGCGCTGTTCACTTTCGGCACGGACTCCCCGGCGAACGGGTACGGCACGAACACGAGCCTGCGGTCGGTGGCGACGAGTTCGGAGGCGAACGCGTTCAAGCAGCTGTATGCGTCGTGGGGCAATCCGCCGACGAACTACACCAACTGGGACCGGGGACTGGCCGCGGCCGCAGCGGTCAACGCCAGCGATCCTGATGCGTCCAATCACTTCGATCTGGCGGTCTTCGTCACTGACGGCAACCCGACGGTCTACGGGCCCGACCCGCTCACGTCCGGAGGCCAGCTCAAGGACCGCAACAGCGGGTACACCCGCTTCCGCGAGCTCGGCAACGGTCTCGCCTCGGCTAATCTGCTCAAGAGCCAAGGCACCCGGATCCTGGCAGTCGGTGTCGGGGACGGGGTCTCGGACTCTGGTGCGAAGTACAACCTGCGCACTGTCTCAGGGCGTAACGTCTACGACGGCGACAACGTCCTCGATGCGGACTACTTCCAGACATCGGACTATCTGTCGGCCGGAGCATCGTTGCGCGATGTGGTGCTGGCCAGCTGCGCCCCGTCGGTCTCGGTCATCAAGCGCATCGTCCCCTTCGACGGGACCATCGATGATGCTTACGCACCGTCGAGCGGCTGGGTCTTCTCGGCGGAACCGACGACCGATGGTGCGACCGTGACGCCAGCGTCGGGAACCACGGATCCGGGCGCGGGCGGCATCGCCTTCGACCTTGACTTCGACGCCGAGGACTCGCCCGCCGGGGTCAGGATCGAGGAGACCAACCAAGCCGGTTACACACCTCTTCCCGACGAGACCAGGTGTGTCAACAAGACGACGGGCGATGATGTGGACGTGCCCGTCGACCAGGAGGGCAGCACGGCCTTCTCCGTCCCGGTGGGTCTGCAGGACGCGGTCTCCTGCATCGTCTACAACCGCGCACCGGATGTCACTGAGGCGTCGGTCGTCGTACACAAGCGTTGGCGGGTGGTCAGCGAGACCGGCACCCAGGACCTGCCCAACGGCATCCAGCCCAGCGACCTGCAGTCGCAGCTGAGCCTGGGCGGCCCCGGGGGCGCCCAGCCGTCCCCGCAAGGATGGGGGGCTGAGCGGGCCGGTTACCGCGTGGGCTCTGACAGCTCGGTACGGATCTCCGAGGACGTCAGCATCGCCCTGCCAGGATGCAGGCTGACGGACGCGACTCTCGAGGCCGGTCCTCCGGACGCCTCCTTTCCCGGTTCCGGAGAAGAGCTGGACACCAACGCCCCGACGACCGCGCAACCGCTCACAGCGGGGACGAACGAGTGGACCATGACCAACCGGGTCGTCTGCCGCAGCACGCTGAAGCTTCACAAGGACGTCGCCAGCGGCAACGGGGATCCGTCGTGGTGGAATCTGCGCGCGATCGGTCCGGGTGGTGCGCTACCGGGTCCTGACGGTGCGGCAGGCACGCCGCAGACGACCGGCGTGGAGGTCTCGCCCGACGTCGCCTACCAGCTGGCCGAGACCTCCACGACCGACGACCACGCGGCGCTCCACTACTTGCAGAGCGACGAACGGACGCGGCCGCTGCAGTATCCGCAGTCGAGCGGCTCGTGGGCCTGCGCCACGGTCGGTGCCGGGACGCCTCGTGACCCGTCGGTCTCCGCCGAGGGGGCTGTCTACGTCCCGCTCGGCATGTACGTCGAATGCACGGCGGTCAACCAGACCGCGTATCTCACGGTCGTCAAGCAGGTCGTGGGAGGCGATGCTCAGCCGGGGGACTTCACCTTCCACGTCGAGCCGATCGCTCCGGTCGTCCCGGGCGGCCACGGCCACGACATCCCCGGTGCCGCCGATCCGGGTTCGACGATCACGGTGCGCCCGACCCAGCATTATCGGCTGACCGAGGTCGGCGCCGCCGATGACTACCAGCTGACCGATCTGGAGTGTGTCTCGGGTGCGCGCGACCTTGATCCTGCCGACTTCTACATCGAGCCAGGGGGCACAGCGCGGTGCGAGGCAATCAACACCCACACCACCTGGACCGCCACGAAGTCCAGTGATCCTGCCTCGGGCAGCCGGGTCGAGCCCGGTGACACCATCACGTACACCGTGACCGCACGCCAGTTGGACGGCGGCCCGACCGACGACGCCGAAGTCACCGACGACCTGAGCGACGTGCTCGACGATGCCACGCTCGTGCCGGGAAGCCTTCGGGCCGAGGCCGGTGACGCCGCACTCGACGGCAGCGCCCTGACGTGGCACATCCCGCAACTCCGAGGCAGTCCCACCCTGACGTACCAGGTCCGAGTCGACGACGACGCATGGAACACGACCCTGCGCAACGCCCTCACGGAGCTCACCACGCCCGCGGGTCCAGATGGCCAGCACTGCGAGGGCGTCGCGGGCCAGCCGGCAGGCTGCGACCAGACCGAGCACCGCACACCGCCGCAGTCGCCGGGGAGCTCCAGCGGCGGGCTCGGCCTGCCGGATACTGGCGGCCCGTACCTGTGGCTGCTCTCGGCAGGCATAGTGGTCACGGTCGGTGGCATCGCCCTCGTCCGTGCCCGAACCCGACGGACGTAACAACGCGCGCATTGGGACGGCGAACGATCTGACGCTCGAGGCTCCCGCTCTTCGGCGTCGGCTGGCAGCAGGTGGCCTCAGATGATGCGTCGGATCACAGGTCGATCGTCGTGACAGCGAGCATCATTCATGTCACAGGGGCGTAACGAAGAGGCTCTACTCTGGCGGCGATGATCCTCCAGACCGACCTGGTGGCCCGTCGAGGCCATAGCGGGTCACAGCGCCTACCGGCAGCCGGTCGATGACCGCGACAGGAACCGTAGTCTCCCTGGGTGACGGACCTGGTGATCGCGCCGGCCAGGGCTTGAGTCGTCGGAGGTGCGCGGCTGACCTGCCACCTCACCCAGACGTGGCAGACCGGACACTCGGCGCGGTGATGTTCTTGCGGTGCCAGACCCAGTCGGTCGGCAGGGCGATGCCGTCCAGGCCGATTCCCTGGAAGATCAGCCGGTAGGCGTCGGGACTGTCCAGGCGCTGTTGCTCGAGCGCCCGGTTCAGGTTGGCCCACAGCGGAGTGCTGCTGGCCGAGCCCAGGTATTCGCCCGTCTTGGTGCCCGGCAGCGCCTGTGTCTGCATGCCCAGGCTGGTCAGCAGCTGACGCGCGTGGGAGTCCATGATCATCACGATGAAGTCGATGTCATTGGCGTAGGCGGCGGTGATGATGCCGTGGTAGAGCGCGCCGGCGCACAGCCCCCCGCGCCCCGCGCCCCGGCGGACCGCGATGGTGGCGATGTCCCACGTCCGGGCAGGATCGACACCTGCCGCCCGCGCCGATCGCAGGCCGTCGACCTGCCACGGGGGTCGGCTGGCGTCGTTGAGGGTCTTCAGGCCTGCCGGACCAGGGGCGATGAACCGCGCCGTGGCCACCGCCTCGCCGTCGTCCTCCAGCACCGTCATGAAGCCGGTGGCGTCCTCGTAGGGGCCGTACTCGAGCTCGAACTCCTCGGGGGTGTTGCCGTAGGTCTCCAGGAAGACGTCTGCCTCACATCTCTTGGCGGCAGCCAGCTCTTCTCCAGTGGGATCGAACACGAACCGCAGCGGCGCGGCAGTCATCGCGACTCCTCTTTGTCTTTGTCAGGCTCCTGCGCTGTCTCTGCCGACGGCAAGGATAGGGAGGAGCGGTCGGTGAAGGTCCAGTCGCGTAGCCACTGGTTGATCTGCGACGACGGCATCGGGCGAGCGAGGTGATAGCCCTGCACCGTGTCGATGCCCATGGCGACCAGGGAGGCGAGGTCGGCGGCGTCCTCCACACCCTCCGCAACGATACGCATCCCGAGGGCGTGTGCGAGCTGGATGGTCGAGGCCACGATCATCCGGCTGCGATCGTCGGTGGCCACGTTGCGGACCAGCGCGCGGTCGATCTTGAGCTCCTGCACAGGAAGGTTGCGCAGGTAGATCAGCGACGAGAAGCCCGTGCCGTAGTCATCGATGGAGATCTGGACGCCGTGGCTGCGCAACTCGAGCAGGACGTCTCGTGTGTGTTGCGGGTCGGACAGGAAGGAGTCCTCGGTCACCTCGAGGACCAGGCGGTCGACGGGGATCTTCCAGTCGGCGATCGAGGCGTAGAGGTGCGGGAGGAAGGTCGGCCCCAGCAGCTCGGGCGGAGCGCAGTTGATCGCCACGCTGAGGTCGATGCCGGCTCGTCGGCGCATCTCGAGGTCCTCGACGGCCTGCTTGGCGACGACCTCCGAGAGCTGGCCCATCAGGCCGGCACGGCGGGCGGCGGGGAGGAATGAGACCGGGCTGATCACTCCCTGGGTGGGGTGGCGCCAGCGCACCAAGGCCTCGAGTCCGGAGACCGTCATCGTGGCGGCGTCGAGCTGCGGCTGGTACCAGACCTCGATCTGGCCGTCGGCGATCCCCTTGCGCAGCTCCTCGGCCAGCTGCAGGCGGGATCGGGAGAACTCATCCAGCTGGGCGTCGTAGAGCGCCGCACCCAGCCCCGAGTTCTTGGCCTGGTACATCGCCACGTCGGCCCGCCGCAGGACCTCGCTGCCGTCCAGGTCGCTCGCCAGGGCGACGGTGACTCCGATCGAGCCCGAGGGGGAGATCTCGATCCCCTCGACGACGATCGGCTTGGCGAGCTCCCGGAGCACCTCGTGCGCGGTCTCCATCAGCTCGATCTCGTCGGTCGTGCCCAGGATGATCGCGAACTCATCACCGCCCAGGCGCGCGACCCTGGCGTGGGAGGCGACCGCCTCGCGCATCCGCACCGCCACCAAGGTCAGGACCGTGTCGCCGGCACGGTGGCCCAGCGAGTCGTTGACCTCCTTGAAGCCGTCGAGGTCGAGCAGCATCAGCGCCAACGGTTGGCGATCGGCCAGGCCCTCGGACAACCAGGCCCGCACGGCGCGCCGGTTGGGAAGCTTGGTGAGGTCGTCGGTCTGGGAGAGCGAGAAGCCCTCGTTCGCCCGGTTGGCGTCTCGCAGCGCCAGGGTCAGCCGCGCGGCGACGGCGGCGAGGGTGAGGATCGCCGGTGGCAGCATGTAGTAGGCCAGCGTGTCGTCTGGACGGATCGTCAGCACCGCCAGGGCGATCAGGCCGGCGCCGACCAGGATCGGGGTGCCCGCAGCCTTGGGGACCGCCCGGATCACGGACTGCTCCGGCCGGCAGGCTGCCGCCACCAGGAGTGAGAATCCTCCGCCCCACAGGGCATAGCTGAGGTTGCCGAAGTCATAGGTGCTCGCCGACACCTGCAGCGCGAATCCGGAGTCGGCGCAGGCCAGCAGCACGAACGCCGTGCCGATCATCCAGGACTTGCGCAGGTCGATGCGCGTCTGGAGGAGCGACTGGCCCAGCACCAGCAGCGCCAGGATCATGTCGGCGAGTGGATAGATCAGCGCCAGCAGGAGGGAAACCCCCTCCTGGTGGGACGCCACGCGGATCGGCGTGACCAGCAGGAGCGAGGTCAGGCAGGCCGTCGCACCGCAGATGATGACGATGTCCAGCCAGCCCCGGGCAGGACGCGACTGGCGCCGGTCCACGTCCCGCAGCAGGTAGCCGACCATTCCCAGGTAGGAGAGCAGGAACAGCCACTCGCCCGGAGCCGGGAACGTCGCCTCGGCCTCGACCCGTGCGGCATTGACCGAGATCGACCCCAGCGACCAGGCCGCGATCGCGGCCAGGAGCAGCAGCAACGTCAAACGGCGCGCGGGGCGCAGGATCGCCGCGAGCGCGAGACGCAGGACGAGCAGCGGGAAGAAGATCGTGAGCGTGGTGAGCAGGATCGTCGGAGTCGTGTGGTGACCGACCGCTTGCGAGATCTGGTTGACCAGCAGGCCGACGCACACGACTGCCCAAGGCAACGGAGCCACGATCGTCTGGGCCACGGTGAGCCAGGAGCGTGATCGGGCCACTCGCTCATGCTGTGGAAACATCGCACTCCAGGCTCTTCAGGACGAGGTCGACGTCGTCGGTCGAGGTCAGCGGGTTGACGAAGCAGAGGCGAAGCACCGGCTCGCCCTCGAACGTGGTGGGCGTGACCAGCGCCTCGCCGCTGGCCTGCATCTGAGCCGACCAGCGCGCGTACTGCTCCGAGCCCCAGCCGTGTCGGCGGAACAGCACCACGGAGAGATGGGGCTCGGTCGCGAGCTCGAGGTGAGGGATGGCCTCGACCTGCTGCGCCGCGTAGCCGGCCACGGCGAGGCAGGACTCGACAGCGTCCACGTAGGCATCGGTGCCGTTGGCCACGAGTGAGGCCCATACCGGCAGCCCTCTCGCCCGGCGGGTCAGATGCGCGGCGTAGTCGGCCGGGTTGTCGACGTCGTCCTCGTTGACGGCCTCGAGGTACACCGCGCGCTGCCGGTGGGCCGCCCGGGCGATGGCGGGATCCAGATAGAGCACCGCGGCGCAGTCGAACGGTGTGAAGAGCCATTTGTGCGGATCGATCGTCACCGAGTTCGCGCGTTGGATGCCCTCGAACTCGGCCCGCCGACGGTGAGACAGCAGAGCGGCTCCACCGTAGGCGGCGTCGACGTGCAACCAGACCCCTTGCTCGGCGCAGTACGCGGTGATCTCGTCGAGGGCGTCGATCGCACCGGTGTTCGTCGCACCGGCGCTGGCGACGACGGCGACCACGTCCTCGGCATCGTGGGAGTCCAGGATCGGTGCGAGATCGGCGACCCGGAGCGGGCGGTCGGGTGAGCCGGCCAGGACCACCCTGCAGCCCATGATGGCTGCCGCGGCCCGGATCGAGGAGTGCGCCGAGGCTCCGGCGACGATCACGCCCGGGACTGCTCCTGCGGCGGTCACCCGTCCGTGGCGGGCAGCGACCAGCGCGCTGAGATTCGCCAGCGATCCGCCACTCACGAACACACCATGCGCGCGCTCGGGGTAGCCGATGATGTCGCACAGCCAGCGGATCGCCACCCGCTCGGCCGCCACGACGTCGCCGGCCTCGAGCTCACTGCCGCCGTAGACGGAGGCGGCCGACAGGGCGGCGTCGGCGATGACAGCCGCCGGTGTCGGGGATCCCCCGACGAAGGCCAGGTAGCGCGGATGGTCGGTCGGGAAGGCTGTGGGCAGGAGCACGTCGCGCAGCACCGCCCATGTCGCATGGATGCCGATGCCCGCTCTGGTGACCTCGGGCAGCTCCGAGGTGCGGGCCGGTCTGATCCGGCCGGGTGCCGTCCGCCGGTCGGCGATCCAGTCGGCGAGCTCGCTCAGGACCTGCCGATCCTGCAGCACGAAGTCGTGCACGTCGCCCCATCGCTCGTAGAGGTTGATCGCAAACGGTCACCAGAATGAACCGCGGACGCCCGCTTCCCCCCGGAGTTACTCCAGTCGAGCACTCTCAGGGTAGCGCCGCGGGCTAGCCGGTGTGAAACAAAGACCACACCTCGGTCCCCCCATCCGTCCCGGCGGCAGGGACGCCTGTGGGACGGATGGGGGCAGGAGCTCAGACCGGGACGCTCCGCACTCGCGTGGCCCGGGTGTACATCGTGAACGCGATCAGGGCGCAGACCGCTGTCGCGCATCCCAACGGCACCGCCGTCGAGTCGCCTCCGATGCCTCCGATCGGCGCGATGATCGCGGCGGTCACCTGCTGCGTGCAGCCCATCAGCGCCACGGCCGTGCCGGCTGCCGCCGCCTGGTTCTCGAGGGCGAGGGCGGCCGAGTTGGGCATCATCGTCCCGTGCGAGCACATCAGCAGGAAGCAGCAGATCTCGACCACGATGAGGCCGGCTGTGCCGGCGTCGTCGTGCGTCACCAGCACGAAGAGTGCGAGGAACGAGGTGGTGCAGACCTGCAGGGTGGTGCCGCTCATCAGGAGCCGCCGCGGGGAGTAGCGCCCCACCAGTCGCGAGGTGAGCTGTCCGGCGGCGACGAAGCCACAGGCGTTCAGGCCGAACAGCAGGCCGAACACGACAGAGCTCTTGTCGAAGACGTTCTGCACGATGAACGAGAACGATCCGATGTAGACGAACATCGTCGCGGAGGCGAAGCCGTTGCCGACGGCCAGGAGCACGAAGCGCCGATCGCGGACGGCGACGCGCATCAGCTTCAAGGCGCCGACGACTCCACCGGACGAACGGCGCTCGGGGGGATGGGTCTCCCCGAGGACGGTCGTCGCGCCGACGAGCAGGATGGCGGCCATTCCGGCCAGGGCGTAGAAGATGTACTGCCAGTTGCCGAGGTTCAGCAGCCCTGTGCCGACCATGGGGGCGAGCACTGGGGCGAGGCCGAAGATCAGCATGAGCTTCGCGAAGAACCGCACGAAGTCGTCGCCGCTGTACAGGTCACGCACGATCGCACGTGAGATGACGACGCCAGTGGCACCGGTCAGGCCCTGCAGCACGCGTCCGGCGATGAACCATTCGTAGGTGGGCGCGAGCGCGCACAGCAGGCTCGCGGCGGTGAAGAAGGTCATGCCGATGATGAGAGGTCGGCGGCGCCCGAACCGATCGCTCAGCGGGCCCACCAGCAGCTGGCCCAGCCCCGCGCCGATCATGCTCGCGGTGAGGGTGAGCTGCAGCTGGCTCGCGCCGACCTGGAAGTCGTCGGACATGTCCGGGAAGGCTGCGAGATACATGTCGCTCATCGCCGGACCGATGGCGGTCAGGCCGGCGAGCACGAGCAGCACCAGACCCGCGCGCTCGCCCCGCTTCGGCCGGACCTTGGGGCCGTCCTGGCGGGCCGTGGGGGTGGTGCCTCCGGTGCCGACCTCGACCGCCCTACTCATGGATGCCGCATTGGCGGCTCGGCGCCGAGGCGGACCCGCTTCTCCTCAGGGACGCCCCCAGGGCATCCGCAGGGCCAGAACTGTTCAATCGTTTGTCGCACACAAGTCCTCCACTCGTGACGAGGCGGACCGTGCTCGCGCATGGCCGCCGACCTCCCAGCAATATCACAGTGACTTACGCCACTGACTCGGCGCGTTGGCATTGCCGCCCGACCAGCTGGCCGAGCGGGAGGTCGCCAGCTCGATGCGGGTGGGCGGTCATGCGGTGCACGGAGGAGCGTCACCTGGGGTCTGCCACCAATCGAGGGCCACGGCGGCGACCGTCCTCGGGTGCGCGGTCCACAAGGACGCTGTGCTGGAAATGTGTCATGGCCCGATCGTGTCGCCGCTGGCTTGGGGTCCGCTCGGCATCGACGTGGGACGGTGGCCGATACGCTGATGCCGTGGTCTACCGCTTCCTGTTCAACCTGATCCTGCGGCGGATGGATCCGGAGGCAGCCCACGAGCGCGCGTTCGCGCTCATCCGCGCGGGCCGCCCGGCGTCCGGGCTCGTCTTCCGTGTCCCGCCCGCTCCCCGCACCGTCATGGGTGTCGAGTTCCCGCACGCCTTCGGGCTCGCCGCCGGCTTCGACAAGAACGCGCGCGGGGTGCGGGGCCTGCTCGCGCTCGGGTTCGGCCATGTCGAGATCGGCACCGTGACGGCACAGCCCCAGACGGGCAACCCGCGTCCGCGGCTCTTCCGTCTCCTCGGCGACGCGGCAGTCGTCAACAGGATGGGCTTCAACAACGACGGAGCGGCGGTCGTCGCCGCCCGCCTGCACCGGCTGCGCCGCACGAAGACCGGCCGCACCGCCGTCATCGGGGTCAACATCGGCAAGACCAAGGTCGTGGCGGCCGCCGACGCCGTGGCCGACTACGTCGAGAGCGCCCGCCTGCTGGCGCCGTACGCGAGCTACCTGGTCGTCAACGTCTCGTCGCCGAACACCCCGGGGCTGCGTGACCTCCAGGCCGTCGACAGCCTGCGACCTCTGCTGGCCGCAGTCCGCGAGGTGGCCCAGCGCGCGCCGTCCGGACGGGTGCCGCTCCTGGTCAAGATCGCTCCCGACCTGGCGGACGCCGACGTCGACGCGATCGCCGACCTCGCGCTCGAGCTGGGGCTCGACGGCATCATCGCGACGAACACGACGATCGCCCGGCCGGATTCGCTGCTCACCCCGCGCGCCGAGGTCGAGGCAGCGGGCGCAGGGGGTCTGTCGGGCCCGGTGCTGCGGCCCCGCGCGACCGCTGTGCTGGTGCGCCTGCGTGCCCGCGTGGGCGACGGGCTCGCGCTCGTGGCGGTCGGTGGGGTCACCACGCCTGACGACGTCCGGGCCCGTCTCGAGGCCGGTGCCGACCTCGTCCAGGGGTACACGGCCTTCCTCTACGAGGGGCCCGCCTGGCCCTCGCGGATGGGGCGGGCGGCCCGGCGGGCCTGATGTTCCGGGGCCTGTCCACCCCGATTTCTGATTCGGCCCTCCGAGCGTGTATCTTGGGCTGTCGGTTCGCCCCTTTAGCTCAGTCGGCAGAGCGTTTCCATGGTAAGGAAAAGGTCTACGGTTCGATTCCGTAAAGGGGCTCTGGGACACTCGGTGACGTGTGGCCCGTGGCGGGGTAGCTCAGGTGGTTAGAGCACACGGCTCATAATCGTGGTGTCGCGGGTTCGAGTCCCGCCCCCGCTACACAACTGCATCCAGCAACACATCCGATCAAGAAGAGGCACCCCGTGGCCAGCAAGAGCACCGACGTTCGTCCCAAGATCACTCTGGCGTGCACCGAGTGCAAGGAACGCAACTACATCACGAAGAAGAACCGTCGCAACGATCCCGATCGTCTCGACCTGAAGAAGTTCTGCCCGCGCTGCAAGACGCACCAGGTGCACCGCGAGACCCGCTGATCTTCCGGTTCGAAGGCCCCCGCTGCTGTGGCAGTCGGGGGCCTTCGGCATGTGCGCTAGCCTCGCCCGCATGGACCTCGCCGCGCTGACGACCCTGCGCCTCGGCGGCCCCGCCAGGCTCGTCCTCGAGCCGGCCACCCCCGACGAGCTCGTCGCCACCGTACGGGTCGCGGACGAGGCGGGCGACCCGGTGCTGCTCGTGGGCGGCGGCAGCAACCTGGTGGTCGCCGACGAGGGCTTCGACGGCATCGTCGTCCGGGTCCTGACGCGTGGCGTGCGGGTCGAGTCCGACGCCTGCAGCGGTGCCACCGTCACGGTCCAGGCCGGCGAGCCCTGGGACGCGCTCGTGGCGCGCTCGGTGGCCGAGGGCTGGATCGGTCTCGAGGCGCTGTCGGGCATTCCCGGCTCCGTGGGCGCCACCCCGATCCAGAACGTGGGCGCCTACGGGCAAGAGGTCGCGCAGACGATCGCCGCGGTCCGCGTCTACGACCGCTACGACCGCGTCGTGCGCACCTTCGCCGCCGCCGACTGCGGCTTCGCGTACCGCCACAGTCGCTTCAAGGCGCAGGCTCCGCGCCACGTCGTGCTCGACGTCACCTTCCAACTGCGGCTCGGCGACCTGGGGGCACCGGTGCTCTACTCCGAGCTCGCCCGCACCCTCGGCGTCGAGGTGGGCGAGCGGGTGCCGGCCCAGCAGGTGCGTGAGGCGGTGCTGGCCCTGCGACGGGGCAAGGGCATGGTGCTCGACCCCGCCGACCACGACACGTGGAGCGCGGGCTCATTCTTCACCAACCCGCTGCTCACGCCGCAGCAGGCCGAGGCGCTCCCGGCTGAGGCGCCACGGTTCGACCAGCCCGACGGCACGGTCAAGACGAGCGCCGCCTGGCTGATCGACCGGGCGGGCTTCGCCAAGGGACACGGCGCCGGCCGGGTGTCGCTCTCGACCAAGCACACGCTGGCGCTCACCAACCGGGGCGGCGCCACCACGTCGGAGCTGCTTGTCCTCGCCCGCGAGGTTCGCGACGGCGTACGGCGCCGATTCGGCATCGAGCTGGTGCCCGAGCCCGTGCTCGTCTCCTGCGCCCTGTAGAGGTGCCCCTGATGCGTCCCAGCGCCTCGGTGGCGAGGGCTCAGTAGGTGGTGGACTGCAGGACGAGAGCGATCGTGAGGGCGGCGGCGAGCGCCAGGATGGCGAGCACCATCAGCACGGTGCCGACGATGCCGAGCACCATGCCGGCCTTCGCCTCGCCGCGACCGGACCAACGGCCCGGCTCGCGGTCGATCTCACGGCAGGCCTTCGCCCCGATGTACCAGGCGAACGGGCTCGCCAGAATCGGCACCAGGCAGGCGAAGGCGCCGCACACCGAGACCAGGCCGAGCACGAGCGCGAGCACCGACCGAGGGTGCTTCGGCCTGTAGGGCTGGAGCGGCGGGTAGCCGTACGCGGGGGGCTGCTGTCCGTACCCGGGCTGGCCGGGCCACGCAGGGGGCTGCTGGCCGTACGGCTGCTGGCCGGGGGCCGGCCACGGGGGCGGCTGCTGGCCGTACGGGGGAGGGGGAGTCTCGCCGGTGCTCACGACAGGCAGGCTCTCACATGCCCGCCTGGCCGTCGGACCCGGCGAGCCATCGGTCGACGTCGGCGAGCGCCGTGGCCACGAGTTCGGCCGGCGCCAGGGAGCGTCGCAGCGACATCCTGGCGAGCCCGGCGAGCTCGTCGTCGGAGAAGTCCTGGGCCGCGCGGAGCACGGAGTACTGCCCACCCAGGTGCGAGCCGAAGAGCAGCGGGTCATCGGCGCCCAGTGCGACGTCGAGGCCGGCTGCGAGGAGCGTGCGCACGGGCACCTCCTCGATCGTGCTGTAGACGCCGAGGGCGACGTTCGAGACGGGGCACACCTCGAGCGCCACGCCCTCGGCCGCGAGCCGCTCGAGCAGCGCCGGGTCCTCGGCCGAGCGCACGCCGTGGCCGAGGCGGTGGGGGTGCAGGTGGTCGAGGCACTGCGTCACGTGGCCGGGCCCGCGCAGCTCGCCGCCGTGGGGGAGCAGCGCGAGGCCGGCCCGGTCGGCTATCGCGAAGGCGGGTCCGAACTCTGTGGTGTCGCCGCGCCGCTCGTCGTTCGAGAGCCCGAAGCCGAGGACCCCGCGGCCGGCGTACTGCCCGGCGAGCCGGGCCAGGCTGCGGGCGTCGAGGGGGTGGCGGGTTCGGTTGGCCGCGACCACGAGCCCCAGCCCGATGCCGACCTCGCGCGAGGCCTCGCGCACGGCATCGATCATCAGGTCGGTGAAGGCCGTGATGCCGCCGAAGCGGGCGCCGTAGCCTGAGGGGTCGACCTGGATCTCCGTCCAGACCGATCCGTCGGCCGCGTCGTCCTCGGCGGCCTCGCGCACGAGGCGACGCACGTCCGCCTCGGTGCGCAGGACCGACCGCGCGACGTCATAGAGCCGCTGGAACCGGAACCAGCCCTTCTCGTCGGTGCCGACGAGCTCAGGCGGCCAGTGCTCGACCAGTGCGGACGGCAGCCTGATGCCGTCGCGCTCGGCGAGCTCGAGCAGGGTGGCGTGCCGCATGGACCCGGTGAAGTGCAGGTGGAGGTGCGCCTTCGGGAGCGTCGCCACCGGGCGGGCCATGCGGTCGACGGCCATCGCGGGTCAGGTCGTCGCGGCGAGCTTGTCGGCTGCCTCGGACGCGGCGCGGACGGCCTCGGCCACCCGCTGGTGCACGTGCGGGTTGAAGACGCTGGGGATGATGTAGTTCGCGTTCAGCTCGTCGGCGGTGACGGTGTCGGCGATGGCGCCGGCTGCCGCCAGCAGCACCTCGGTGCCGATGCCGTGGCTCTGCGCGTCGAGGAGCCCGCGGAAGATGCCGGGGAAGGCCAGGACGTTGTTGATCTGGTTCGGGTAGTCCGAGCGTCCGGTGGCCACGACCGTCGCGTGCTGGCGGGCGAGCGCCGGCTCGATCTCGGGGTCGGGGTTTGCGAGCGCGAACACGATCGAGCCCTCGGCCATGGTCTCGACGTCGGCGGCGGTCAGCAGGTTCGGCGCGCTCACGCCGATGAACACGTCGGCGCCGGGCATGGCCTCGCGCAGCGTGCCGGAGAAGCCTCGGGGGTTGGTGTTCTCGGCGATCCAGCGCAGGGAGTCGTCGGTGTAGCCGCGGTCGCGGTGCACCACGCCGTCGACGTCGCACACCACGACGTCCTTCATTCCCGCGTGCAGCAGCAGCTTCAGGACGGCGGTGCCGGCCGCACCCGCACCGGCCATGACGACGCGGGCCTGCGAGAGGTCCTTGCCGACGACCCGCAGCGCGTTGCGAAGGGCCGCCAGGACGACGATTGCCGTGCCGTGCTGGTCGTCGTGGAACACCGGGATGTCGAGGCGCTCGCGCAGGCGGGCCTCGATCTCGAAGCACCGGGGTGCCGAGATGTCCTCGAGGTTGATGCCGGCGAACCCGGGCGAGATCGCGGCGACCGTCTCGACGATCTGGTCGACGTCTTGGGTGTCGAGGCACAACGGCCAGGCGTCGATGTCGGCGAAGCTCTTGAACAGGGCGGCCTTGCCCTCCATCACCGGCAGGGCGGCGTACGGCCCGATGTTGCCGAGGCCGAGCACGGCCGAGCCGTCGCTGACGACCGCGACGCTGTTGCGCTTGATGGTGAGGCGTCGGGCATCGCTCTTGTCGGCAGCGATGGCCATGCTCACGCGGGCGACACCGGGTGTGTAGATCATCGAGAGGTCGTCGCGGTTGCGCAGCGGGTGCTTGGTGGCGGTCTCGATCACGCCGCCGAGGTGCATGAGGAAGGTGCGGTCGGAGACCTTGCGGACGTCGACGTCGCCGATCTCGGCGAGCGCGTCGACGATGCGGGAGGCGTGGTCGGTGTCCGAGGCCGCGCAGGTGAGGTCGATGCGCAGCAGATCGCCGCCGGAGGCCCCGACGTCGAGAGCGGTGACGATGCCACCCACCTTCTCGACGGCTGTCGTGAGCTGGCTGACCGCGGAGCCGCCGGAGGGAACCTCGAGGCGGACCGTGATGGAGTAGGAGATGCTGGGGGACGCAGGCATGCCCCCCATGCTAGACGTGAGGAACTCCTCACGTTGAGCGACATCGGTCGTCGGCGCCCTGGTCCCTCGGTTCGACGGCGCGGGGTGCGACCCCTTACACTCGCAGGACCGGTGAATTCTCACGCTGGATCGTCATGCCCTCGTGCAGACGCGCCACGGGAGCGTTGACTGAGGGCAGTAGCTCAACTGGCAGAGCATCGGTCTCCAAAACCGAAGGTTGGGGGTTCAAGTCCCTCCTGCCCTGCGAAACACCAAGACACGCACCACACGACGAACGACGACAGGAGCATCGTGAGCGACAATCACGAGTTGGCCAGCAGGTCTGGTCGCACGTCGCCGATCACCTTCTATCGGCAGGTCATCGCCGAGCTGCGCAAGGTGGTCTGGCCGACACGGCCTCAGGTCGTCAACTACTTCTTCGTCGTGCTGGTGTTCGTGCTCATCATGATGGCCATCGTTGCGGGGCTCGACTTCGGGCTCGGCAAGGCCATGTTCTGGATTTTCGCGTAAGGACGCCCTGATCACCGTGACGCAAGGATTCGACGACAACGTCGAGACCCCCGACGACATCAACGAGGCCGAGGCCTCGGAGGTGTCAGCCGACGAGACCCCCGTGGTCGACGACGCCCCCGCCGAGGAGGCCGACACCGAGGACGACGCTGACGCGCCGGCCGAGGGCGACGCCGCCGATGTCGAGGAGCCTGTCGTGGACGCCCTCGCGGAGTTCCGCGAGCGTCTCTACAGCCAGTTCGGCGACTGGTACGTCGTGCACACCTACTCCGGCATGGAGAAGCGGGTGAAGGCGAACCTCGAGAACCGCATCACCTCGCTCAACGCCGAAGAGCTCATCTTCGAGATCGTCGTGCCGACCGAGGAGGTCGCCGAGATCAAGAACGGTCAGCGCAAGCTCGTCAAGCGCACCGTCCTCCCTGGTTACGTCCTGGTCCGCATGGACCTCACCGACGAGTCGTGGGGCGTCGTGCGCCACACGCCGTCCGTCACGGGCTTCGTGGGCAACTCCCACCAGCCCGTCCCCCTCAGTCTTGCCGAGGTCGAGAGCATGCTCGCCCCGGCAGTGGAGGCCGAGGTCGCGTCCGCGTCCGAGGCCACCGAGCAGCACACGAAGGCCCCGAAGGTCGAGTTCACCGACTTCGGTTCCGGCGACTCCGTCATGGTTGTCGACGGTCCCTTCGCGACGCTGCACGCGACCATCACCGAGATCAACATCGATGCCCAGAGGGTCAAGGCCCTCGTCGAGATCTTCGGTCGCGAGACGCCGGTCGAGCTCAGCTTCAGCCAGATCCAGAAGGTCTGACGCCCGACCGCCCTGCTTCATCCAACCCGTACGACCAAGGACCCGAGAAATGCCTCCCAAGAAGAAAGTCGCAGCCATCGTCAAGGTGCAGCTGCAGGCCGGCCAGGCCAACCCGGCGCCGCCCGTCGGCACCGCGCTCGGCCCGCACGGCGTCAACATCATGGAGTTCTGCAAGGCCTACAACGCGGCCACAGAGTCCATGCGTGGCAACGTCGTGCCCGTCGAGATCACGATCTACGAGGACCGTACGTTCTCGTTCGTCACCAAGACGCCGCCCGCGGCCGAGCTGATCAAGAAGGCCGCTGGCCTTGCGAAGGGCTCAGCCGTCCCGCACCGTGACAAGGTCGGCAAGATCACCAAGGACCAGATCCGCGAGATCGCCACCACCAAGCTGCCCGATCTCAACGCGACGGACATCGACGCCGCGATGAAGATCGTCGAGGGCACCGCCCGCTCCATGGGCGTCACGACCGACTAGTTCCACCTCCTCCGTGGCAGGGCCAGCTGGGCCCGCGAGACCACACCTGGTAGCACACAGAAAGAAGCCAGACATGACACAGCGCAGCAAGGCGTACCGCGAGGTCGCCGACAAGATCGACAAGGACAACCTCTACACCCCGCTCCAGGCCGCCACCCTGGCCAAGGAGTCGGGCAGCAAGAAGTACGACTCCACGGTGGACGTCTCCGTCCGCTTGGGTGTCGACCCCCGCAAGGCCGACCAGATGGTGCGTGGCACCGTCAACCTTCCGCACGGCACGGGCAAGACCGCACGGGTCCTGGTCTTCGCCACCGGCGCCAACGCAGAGGCAGCTCGTGAGGCCGGCGCCGACTTCGTCGGCTCCGACGACCTCGTCGAGAAGGTCAACGACGGCTGGCTCGACTTCGACGCCGTCGTCGCGACACCCGACATGATGGGCAAGGTCGGTCGTCTGGGCCGTGTGCTCGGCCCGCGCAACCTGATGCCGAACCCCAAGACGGGCACCGTCACCACGGACGTGGCGAAGGCTGTCGGCGACATCAAGGGCGGCAAGATCGAGTTCCGCGTCGATCGTCACGCCAACCTGCACTTCATCATCGGCAAGGCCTCGTTCTCGGCCACCCAGCTCGCTGAGAACTACGGTGCCGCGATCGACGAGGTGCTGCGGCTCAAGCCGTCCAGCTCCAAGGGCCGCTACCTGCGCAAGGTCACCGTCTCCACGACGACCGGCCCCGGCGTCCCGGTCGACCCGACACGCAACCGCAGCTACGCGGACGACAGCGAGTCCTGACCCGCTGCTGACGAAGGCCCGTGCCGGCGGACGTGTCCGCCGGCACGGGCCTTCTGCATGTCGCTGGACGGGCAGGCAGGCCGAGCCTCGCCTACGCTCGAACCCATGGACACGGGGATGAGGAGACGGGCGGCCTCGGCCGCGCTCGTGCTGGCGGCAGGGCTCACGCTCGCCGCCTGCGGTGGCGACGACGACAAGAGCAGCGGCGAAACCAAGCCCGACTCGTCGTCCTCGGTCACAGCCGGTCCTTCTGAGGCGCTCTCGGCCGAGACCTTCCTGCCGACGATCTCCGCCGCCCAGGCCAAGGCGGGGTCGAGCCACGTCGAGATGACGGTGGAGGCAGCCGGCCAGCAGATCACCGCCGAGGGCGACTCGCTCGTCAGTGACGACCCGAGTGACAGCGCCATGGCGATGACGATGGACCTCGGCGACGCCGTGCCGGGCATGAGCGCGATGGAGATCCGGCTGGTGGACCAGGTCTTCTACATCAACGTCGGTGCCATGACCGAGAACAAGTTCGCCAAGATCGACCTCGGAGACCCCGACGACCCGCTGGCCGCGCAGTACGGACAGCTCGTCGAGCAGATGGACCCGAGCCGTCAGATCGAGCAGTTCAAGGACTCGCTCTCCTCGTTCAAGCAGGTCGGCGACGCGAAGACGATCGACGGGGTCGAGGCGACGCCGTACGTCCTGACCCTGGATGCCGCCAAGCTCCAGGGCATCACGGGCGCCCCGACGGCAGGCATGCCGGAGTCGGTCGAGTACACGATGTACATCGGCCCCGACAACCTGCCGCGGCGCATCTCCTCCGACATCGGCGGCGCGGCGCTCACCATGGACTACAGCAAGTGGGGCGAGGACGTCGACGTCAAGACTCCGGCCGCCGACGAGATCTCCGAGACCGACCTCTCGAAGCAGCTGGGCTGAACCGGGGTCGGCCCGCCCGATTTGGTGCGGGCGGGGCCCGTCCCGTAGGCTTGACGTACCGAAGACCGCTGGTCGGTGGCTCACCTGAGTCTCCCGAAAAGCCCGCAAGGGCGGCCCGCGCAGGTTGCGAAAACGTCTCTCTCGACGCCCCGCGCCTCGCGCCGGGGCGTTTTTTGTTGGTTGCCCAGCACTTCGCACCACCCATGTGCTGGAAGGAGACCCATGGCACGCCCGGACAAGGCAGCAGCTGTCGCCGAGCTCGCGGAGAGCTTCCGCGCAGCAAACGGCGCTGTTCTCACCGAGTACCGCGGTCTCACCGTGAAGCAGCTGCAGGAACTGCGGCGCACACTCGGTGAGAGCGTGCGCTATGCCGTCGCCAAGAACACGCTGACCAAGATCGCCGCCAAGGAAGCCGGAGTGGAGCTCTCAGACGAGCTGCTCACCGGTCCGACCGCCATCGCCTTCATCACGGGCGATCCGGTTGTGGCTGCGAAGGGACTGCGTGACTTCGCGAAGGCGAACACGCCCCTCGTCATCAAGGGAGGCTTCCTCGACGGGAAGTCGCTCAGCGCTGATGAGATCAAGAAGCTGGCCGACCTCGAGTCGCGCGAGGTCCTCCTCGCCAAGCTCGCTGGTGGCATGAAGGCCGGCATCCAGAACGCCGCCTCGCTGTTCAACGCTCCGCTCTCGCAGGCCGCCCGTGTGCTCGGCGCCCTGCAGGCGAAGCTGCCGGCAGAGGCATCCCCGGTCGAGACCCCGGCAGTCGCCGAGGCAGCACCGGTCGAAGAAGCATCGGTCGAGGCACCCGCCGACACCGAGACCACCGAGGGCTGACGCCCCGATTCAGATCGGGACCCCCTCGGGGTCTCACAAAAGGAAGGACGCCACATCATGGCGAAGCTCAGCACTGGCGACCTGTTGGACGCTTTCAAGGAAATGACGCTCATCGAGCTCAGCGAGTTCGTGAAGCAGTTCGAGGACACCTTCGACGTCACGGCTGCCGCTCCGGTTGCCGTTGCCGCGGCTCCCGCCGCCGGCGGTGGCGCTGACGCCGGCGCAGCCGCCGAGCAGGACGAGTTCGACGTCGTCCTCGAGGCTGCCGGCGACAAGAAGATCCAGGTCATCAAGGAGGTCCGCGGCATCACGAGCCTGGGCCTCAAGGAGGCCAAGGACCTCGTCGAGAGCGCTCCCAAGGCCGTCCTGGAGAAGGTCAACAAGGAGACCGCCGACAAGGCGAAGGAGGCCCTCGAGGCCGCCGGCGCCACGGTCACCCTCAAGTGATCTAGGCATCTCTGCGCGAAGGCGCCCGTCCCCTTTGGGGGCGGGCGCCTTCGTCGTCGCAGGGGGCAGTCGCGGGCCCCTGCGACGTAACCCGACGGGACCCCGGCTCGTTGGACACTGCGACCTGGGTCACAGCCACCTAGGATGATGGAGGTCGCCGGTTCACGCCGTGCGGCCTGGGGGATCGGAGGGCCGTTCGTGGGGGTTGAGGTCGTCGTCGAGGGACTGACCAAGAGGTTCGGCCGGCAGACCATCTGGCATGACGTGTCCCTCACGCTTCCCGCGGGCGAGATCTCGGTGATGCTGGGGCCCTCCGGCACCGGCAAGTCAGTCTTCCTGAAGACTCTCATCGGCCTGCTCAAGCCGGAGGCCGGCCATGTGTACATCGAGGGCACCGACCTCGCGAACTGCTCGGAGAAGGACCTCTACAAGATCCGCAAGCTCTTCGGGGTGCTGTTCCAGGACGGCGCGATGTTCGGGTCGATGAACCTCTACGACAACGTCGCGTTCCCGCTGCGCGAGCACACCCGCAAGAGCGAGTCCGAGATCCGTCAGGTCGTCATGGACAAGATGGAGCTCGTGGGGCTCGTCGGGGCCGAGACCAAGCTGCCCGGCGAGATATCCGGCGGCATGCGCAAACGTGCCGGGCTGGCCCGTGCGCTGGTGCTCGACCCGGAGATCATCCTGTTCGACGAGCCCGACTCAGGTCTCGACCCCGTGCGCACCGCTTATCTCAACCAGCTCATCGTCGACCTCAACGCCCAGACCGACGCGACCTTCCTGATCGTCACGCACGACGTGAACATCGCCCGGACGATCCCCGACAACATCGGCCTGCTGTTCCACCAGCACCTGGCGATGTTCGGTCCGCGCGAGATGCTGCTGACGAGCGAGGAGCCCGTCGTCTCGCAGTTCCTGAACGCCCAGCGGGTCGGCCCGATCGGCATGAGCGAGGAGAAGGACGCCGAGGAGCTCGCCGCGGAGGCCGGCATCGAGATGCCGCCGCTGCCACCCATCCCGCCCCAGCTGGAGCCCTCCGACGGCCGCTCGCGCCGTGCCCAGCGCGAGCCGGGTGCCTGGTGCGCAGAGAACGGCGTCGTCCCGCCCCTCGGGTCCTTCGCGCCGGCGGTCCCCGTGGGGCCTGGTGCCGGATGAGCCTCCACGTGATCGCCGCGCCGGCCCGCGCTGCCGGCGGCCTGTTCGCCTTCATGCTCGACGTCATGGTGGCGATGGTCCGGCGGCCGTTCCAGGTCAAGGAGCTCGTGCAACAGGCCTGGTTCATCGTCACCGTCACGATCATCCCGACGGCGCTCGTGGCCATCCCGTTCGGCGCCGTCATCGCGTTGCAGGTCGGTGGGCTGATCCAGCAGTTCGGCGCCCAGTCGTTCACCGGCTCTGCTGCAGTGCTCGCTGTCGTCCGCGAGGCCGCGCCCATCGCCACCGCGCTGCTGATCGCCGGAGCGGCCGGTTCGGCCATCGCCGCCGACCTCGGTGCACGGCGCATCCGCGAGGAGCTCGACGCGATGATGGTGCTGGGCATCGACCCCGTCCACCGCCTGGTAGTGCCGCGTGTCGTGGCCTGCATGCTCGTCGCGGTCTTCCTCAACGGCCTTGTCAGCGTCGTGGGCGTCGCCGGTGGCTATGTGTTCAACGTCGTCCTGCAGGGCGGGTCGCCTGGTGCGTACATCGCGTCGTTCACCGCGCTGGCCCAGCTTCCCGACATGTTCCAGGGCATGGTCAAGGCGCTCGTGTTCGGCTTCATCGCCGCCATCGTGGCCTCCTACAAGGGCATGAGCGCCAAGGGCGGGCCCAAGGGGGTGGGCGACGCGGTCAACGAGGCCGTCGTCATCACCTTCACCTTGCTGTTCATCGTCAACTTCGTGATCTCGGCGGTCTACCTGCAGATCGTGCCGCCGAAGGGGATGTGACGATGTCCGACTCACGCCTCTCCGGCCTCTACACCCGGCCTCTCGACCTGCTCGACGGGCTCGGCCACCAGATGCTGTTCTACCTGCGCGTGATCGTCTCGGTCCCGCGGACGATCACGAGCTACGGCCGCGAGATTCTGCGCCTGCTCGCCGAGGTCACGCTCGGCTCCGGCCCGCTCGCCGTCATCGGTGGCACGGTCGGCGTCATCACGGCCATGTGCTTCTTCACCGGCACAGAGGTCGGCATCCAGCGCTACGCGGCACTCGACCAACTGGGCACCTCGGCCTTCACCGGCTTCCTCTCGGCGTACTTCAACACCCGTGAGATCGCCCCGATCGTGGCGGGCATCGCGCTGGCCGCCACGGTCGGCTGCGGCTTCACGGCCCAGCTGGGGGCGATGCGCATCAGCGAGGAGGTCGACGCCCTCGAGGTCATGGCCGTCCCCTCGCTGCCCTACCTGGTGACGACGCGGGTCATCGCCGGGCTCGTCGCGGTCGTTCCGCTGTACGTCGTGGGCCTCCTCGCCTCGTACTTCGCGACCAGGCTGACCGTCACCCGTTTCTACGGGCAGAGCGAGGGCACCTACGACCACTACTTCACCCTCTTCCTGCCGCCGGGTGACGTGCTGTGGTCGTTCGCGAAGGTCATCATCTTCGCGATCGTCGTCATCCTCATCCACTGTTATTACGGCTACTACGCCAGCGGTGGCCCCGCCGGCGTGGGCCTGGCAGTCGGCCGGGCCGTGCGCACCTCGATCGTGGCCATCAACGTCGTCGACCTGCTCGCCTCGATGGCGATCTGGGGCACGACCACGACCGTGAGACTGGCGGGCTGATCTATGGCCCGCACCCCCGTCCTCGAACGCTCGCTCTCCCTCAAGGTGCTCGGCGCGGCCTTCATCGCGTTCCTCGTCTTCGTGGTGTGGCTGACCTATGCCTTCTTCAACAAGACATTTGTCGACTCGGTGCCCGTCACTGTCGAGGCGTCGCACACCGGCTCGCAGCTTCCCCTGAACGCCGACGTGAAGCTGCGCGGCATGATCGTGGGCGAGGTGCGCGACGTCGCCCCCGATGCCGACGGCGTGCGGCTGACGCTGGCCATGCAGCCCGACATGATGGCGAACATCCCGGCCGGGGTGACCGCCCAGATCGTCCCCAAGACGCTCTTCGGCGAGAAGTACGTCTCGCTGCTGCCCCCCGCCGACGACACCGGCAGGACGCTGCAGGCCGGCGCCACGATCACCCGCACCGAGGTGCCGATCGAAGTGGAGCGGCTCCTCAACGACCTCTACCCGCTGCTCGAGGCGGTCGACCCCGCCGACCTCTCGTACACGCTCACCGCGGTCTCGTCGGCGCTCGAGGGTCGTGGCACCGAGCTCGGCGAGACGCTCGTGACGCTCAACGACTACCTGCAGGAGATCAATCCCGACGTGCCGCAGCTCATCACCGACGTCGAGCAGCTGGGTGAGGTGGCCGACACCTACGCGGACGCGATGCCCGACCTGGGACGGCTGCTCGAGAACGTCGTGGTCACGGGCAACACGGTGGTGGCCAAGAAGGTGCAGCTCGCCTCGTTCTTCGACGAGGGCACCCGCCTGGCCGACTCGCTCAGCACCTTCGTCGAGGCCAGCGGCGACGACCTCGCGGCGCTGGCCGGCGAGAGCCGCCCGGTGTTGGAGACGGTGGCCACCTACTCCTCGGTCTTCCCGTGCTTCCTCGGGGCCATGGACAAGGTCATCCCGCGTCTCGACAGCGTGATGCGCGACCACACGGTGCACATCAACATCGAGCTCATCGCTCCCCAGGACCAGCCCACCGGGTACGCCAGCGACGAGAACGCCGTCTTCTCCAAGGCAGCGCTCGACGGCTCGCCGGCCACGGCACCGACCTGCCTCGACCTCGATGAGATCAATGCCGGCGGCGAGCCGCATGACCAGGCGAACCCCTATCCCGGGATGCCCGCCGAGGTGTGGCGCCTGATGGGCATCAAGTCCACCCACCAGAAGTACGGCACCGCCGACGACTTCGACCGGGCCGCGGCCGGCACCCCTGCCAGCGTCGACGGCACCGACACCCCTGAGCAGCGCGAGGCGCTCAAGCAGCTGCTCGGGGCCAGCGTGGGCATGGACGGCGCCGACGTCCCCGACATCGGGTCCTTGCTCCTCAGCCCGATCCTGCGCGGATCGGCGGTGAAGGTCGAATGAGGCTCGACCGGATCCCGCTGGGAGCGCTCGTCAAGCTCGTGGTCTTCCTGACCGTCACGGGCGCCGCGACGCTCCTGCTGATGAGCCTGCTCAGCAATGGGCTGTTCGCCGACCGCCAGCAGTACCGGGCGGTGTTCGAGGACGTCACCGGGGTCGCGAAGGGCGACGACGTGCGCATCGCCGGCGTCGTGGTCGGCGCGGTCTCGAAGGTCGAGGTCGTCGACCGCGACCGTGCCCTCATCACCTTCGGGGTCGACTCGAAGGTCTCGCTGACCAAGAACACCAACGCCACGATCAAGTTCCGCAACCTCGTGGGCCAGCGGTACCTCGTCCTGACGCAGGGCTCCGACGGCGCACGCGAGACGTTGCGTCCCGGCAGCACGATCCCTGAGGAGCGCACCCAGGAGGCGCTCGACCTCAACGTCCTGCTCAACGGCTTCAAGCCGGTCTTCGAGGCGCTCTCGCCCGACGACACCAACCAGCTCGCCTTCGAGATCGTCCAGACCCTGCAGGGCGAGAGCGGCAACGTCGAGACCCTCTTGGCCCGCACAGCATCGCTCACGAGCACTCTCGCCGACCGCGACGAGCTCATCGGTGACGTCGTCGTCAACCTCAGCGACGTCCTCGACACGATCGGGAGCCGTGACCAGGAGCTGACCCGGACGATCGACACCCTGCAGGAGTTCGTCACGGGGCTCAAGGACGATCGCGACGCGATCCTCGACTCGGTCGACTCGATCTCCGACCTCACCGACGAGACGTCCGACCTGCTCGAGCAGGGAAGACCGGCGCTCGCCGTCGACATCCAGCAGCTCAACGAGCTGACCGCCAAGCTCAGCACCGAGCGCAACCTCACGACGCTGTCGGACAACATCCAGATGGTGCCGATCACGATGACCAAGCTCGGCAACAGCGTCTCGTCCGGCAGCGAGTTCAACTTCTTCCTCTGCGAGCTCAAGGGCAACATCGTGCTGCCGGCCATCCCCGCCCTCGGGCTCACCGGCGAGACGACGCTCAAGCTCGGAGGCGACGAAGGCCTCGACGTCGGGGGAGCGAGGTGCGAGTCGTGAAGCCGTTCCGTGAGCGCAACCCCGTTGTGATCGGCGTCGTGGGTCTCGCCGTCATCGTGCTGCTGATCCTCGCGGCGTTCCGCGTCGACCGCCTTCCACTCATCGGCGGTGGCGACACCTACCACGCCGAGTTCGCCGAGATCGGCAGCCTTCGGGCTGGCGACGAGGTCCGGGTCGCCGGCGTCTCGGTCGGCGAGGTCACCGACGTCGAGCTGCAGGGCGACCGCGTGAGGGTCTCGTTCCAGATGGACGACGGCACCGAGTTCGGGCCCGACACCGGTGCCGAGATCCGGGTGCGCACCCTGCTCGGTGCCGTGTTCCTGGCTCTGACACCGGCCGGCGAGGGCCAGCTCGAGGCCGGCGCGACCATCCCGCTGGAGCGCACGCTGGCACCGTACGACGTCGTCCAGGCCTTCTCCGACCTCAGCCGCACCGCCGACGAGCTCGACGTCGACCAGATCTCGAGCGCGCTCGACACCCTGGCTGCGGTCGCCGCCGACACTCCCGAGGAGTTCAAGGGAGCCATCCAGGGCGTCTCCGACCTCTCCCGCAACCTCGCCGACCGCGATGAGCAGATCAACACGCTGCTCGTGGGCCTGAAGAAGGTCTCCGGCGTGCTCAACTCGCGCAACGACCAGCTCGAGTCGCTCTTCGAGGACTCCAGCGTGCTGTTCGAGGCGATCAGCGCCCGGCGCGACGCCATCCACCGCCTGCTGGTCTCGACCGAGCAGATCTCCGACGAGCTGAGCGGCCTCGTCGACGACACGCAGGCCGACCTCGCACCGGCGCTGTCCCAGCTCGATGAGGTGACGACGATGCTGCGTGAGAACGAGGCGAGCATCGACGAGGCCCTGCGGGTCTCGCCGGGCTTCTATCGGCTGTTCTCCAACGCGCTCGGCAGCGGCCCGTGGTTCGACGTCTTCCTGGGCGGCGTGCCGCCGAACCTGGGTGTCGCGCAGCAGCTGAAGGACGCACGGGGCGCGGGTGAGAAGCCATGAGCGCCCTGTCCCCCCGGCTCGCCGGTCTCTCCCGCATCCTGGCCGGCCTCGTCGTCCTGCTCCTGGTGGTGGCCGCGCTGCTGACGCTGGGCGACCGCGACGGCACGAAGCACGTCACGGTCGACTTCCAGCAGACCAACTCGCTCTACGAGGGCTCGGAGGTGCGCATCCTGGGAGTCCCGGTCGGCACCGTCGAGAAGCTGACACCGAAGGGCGACGTCGTCAGCGCGCGGCTGGCCTACGACGGCGACGTCACCCTTCCGGCCGACGTCACGGCCGTCGTCGTCTCCCCCTCGATCGTGGGCGACCGCTTCGTGCAGCTCTCCCCGGCCTACTCGAAGGGCGCCCGGCTCGCCGACGGCGGTCACGTCCCGACGGAGCGCACCGCGGTTCCGGTCGAGCTGGACGAGGTCTACAGCTCCCTCGACGACCTCTCGGTCGCGCTCGGCCCCAAGGGCGCCAACGCCGACGGCTCGCTCAGCTCGCTCCTCGACGACTCCGCCGCACAGCTCGACGGTCAGGGCGCCCAGCTCAACGAGACCATCCGCAACTTCGGCCGGCTCAGCACGACGCTCTCGGACAACAAGGACGAGCTGTTCGGCTCGCTGCGCGAGGTCCAGCAGTTCGTGTCGCTGCTCGAGCAGAACGACGCCTCGGTGCGAACGTTCAACGACAGCACCGCCAAGGTCGCCGACGTCCTCGAAGGAGAGCGCGACGACCTCGCCGCGACGCTCGCGAGCCTGAGCCACGCCCTCGTCGACGTCAACACGCTTGTGTCGGAGAACCGTGACGAGCTGCGCGGCAACGTCGACAACCTGACCAGCCTGACCAACGTGCTCGCCGCACGTCAGGAGGAGGTCGAGGCGCTCGTGGTCGAGGCCCCGACGGCGCTCTCGAACGTGGCGCTCGCCTACGACGGTCGCTACGGCACGCTCGACACCCGGGCGAACCTGGTCGAGCTGCTCACCAATCCCCTGTCGGACCCCGCGACGTTCCTGTGCGCCCTGCTGGGGGAGTCGGGCACCGGTGAGGGCGACGTCTGCGCGACCCTCGGGGGCCTGCTCGACCTGCTGCCCACCGACGAGGGGCTCAGCAGCGCCCTGACCGGTGGTCAGAGCCTCGCCGACATGCTGGCGGTCGACCGATGAGGCGCCTGGTGCCCGCCCGCGCTGCCGCGGTCGGCCTCGTGCTGGCGATAGTCGCCTCCGGGTGCAGCTTCTCGCCCTACGACGTCCCACTGCCCGGTGGCGCCGACGTCGGCGACGACCCCTACACCGTCGAGGTCGAGTTCCGCGACGTCCTCGACCTCGTGCCGCAGAGCGCTGTGAAGGTCAACGACGTCGCGGTGGGTCGGGTCGCCGCCATCGAGCTCGACGGATGGACGGCCCGGGCCACGCTGACGATCAATCGCGACGTCGATCTGCCCGACGACGCGGAGGCCACGATCCGGCAGACCAGCTTGCTGGGCGAGAAGTTCGTGTCGCTGGCTCCGCCGGAGGGCGGTGGCAGCGGGCGCCTCGCCGACGGCGACGTCATCGGGCTCGACCGCTCGGGGCGCAACCCCGAGGTCGAGGAGGTGCTCGGCGCTGCCTCCCTGCTGTTCAACGGCGGCGGCCTCGAGAAGACCAACACGATCGTCAAGGAGCTCAACAGCGCCCTCGCCGGCAACGAGCCCGACGTCAAGCAGCTCATCGGCACCACGACCGACTTGATCGGCCAGCTCGATGAGAACAAGCAGCAGATCCTGACGGCGCTCGAGCAGGTCGACCGCCTCGCCGTCGCCACCCAGACGCAGGAGGACGCCATCGTCGGCGCGCTCGACGACCTCCCCGACGCGCTCCAGGTCGTCAACGACCAGCGTGACGACCTCGTCGGCCTCCTGACGTCGCTCGACCACCTCGGCGACACCGCCACGGGGGTGGTCCGTGCGTCGAAGGCGGATCTCGTCGCCGATCTCGAGGCGCTCCAGCCGATCGTGCGCAACCTCGCAGTGGCCGGTGACGACATCGCCAGCTCCCTCGCGGCGCTGCTCACCTTCCCGTTCACGAACAACATCGTCGGCGGCTCCGTGGACGCCGCCACCGGCCGCTGCTCCAACTCCGACCGTGCCGGCAACACCGGCACCTGCGTCGGCGACTACACAAACCTCTCGGTGCGCCTGGACGTGAGCGCCGCGCAGCTCTCCAACCTCGTCGACCTCGACCTGCTCGGGACGCTGACGGGCGACGCGGCCGCGAGCCCGGCTCCTGAGGACGTCGCTCCCGAGGACGCCGTCCAGGGCCTCGTCGACCTGGTCGAAGGCCTCGTCCCGGGGTCCGACTCGCTGCCGGGCACCGACGGCCTGCCGGGGCTGGGAGGCCTGCCCGGTCTCGGGGTGCCGACTCCGCGTCCCACCACCACGAAGCCCTCGGCAGGTGCGTCCGAACCCGCGCCCGGTGGGCCGCAGCTGCCGAACCTCTGCTCACTCCTGAGGCTGTGCCGCCCGGCGCCGGCGAGCACCGGCGACCCGGCCGACAGCGACCTCGGCCGGCTTCTGCTCCAACCGGCGGTGGCGCCGTGATCTCCCGCCTGACCAAGGTCCAGTTGACCGTCTTCGTCATCGTCACCCTGATCGGCGGAGCGTTCGTCGGCGGGCGCTACGCCCAACTCGACCGGCTCCTGGTCGACCGCACCTTCGCGGTCGACGCGCAGTTCAGCGACTCCGGTGGCATCTTCGAGGGCGCCGAGGTCACCTACCGCGGCATCGGGGTCGGCAGCGTCGGCGACCTGGCCTTCGACGAGGGGGGCGTGCGGGTGCGGCTCGACATCGACGACGACGCGCCCCGCATCCCGTCCGACGTGCTGGCCGTGGTGGCCAACAAGTCGGTGATCGGCGAGCAGTACGTCGACCTCCAGCCGAGAGTGGCCACACCCCCGTACCTCCACGCCGGCGACACCATCACCCAGGCGAACACCCGCATCCCGATCTCCACGACCGACCTGCTCATCGACGTCGATGCCCTCGTCGGCTCGGTCGACACCGCGAGCCTGCGCACCGTCGTCGAGGAGCTCGGGCAGGCCTTCGAGGGCACGGGCCAGGACCTCGCCACAATCCTCGACACATCGATGGACTTCATCAACGAAGCCGACGCGAATCTCGACGTGACCCGCTCGCTCATCCGCGAGTCGTCCACGGTGCTGCAGACGCAGATCGACAAGCGAGGGCAGATCGGGTCGTTCTCACGCGACCTCGCGCTCCTCTCGGACACCCTCGTCGACGCCGATCCCGACCTGCGACGCCTGTTGGACGATGGAAGCACCAGCGCCCGCACCCTGCGGGAGGTCGTCGATGAGAACTCGACCGACCTCTCGACCACCGTGCGCAACCTCCTCACCACGGTGCGTCCGATCAGCGAGAACGTGGCCGGGCTGCAGGCGATCTTCGTGCTGTACCCGGATCTCCTCGAGGGATCGTTCACGGTCACCACACCCAGTAGCGAGGAGGGCGAGTTCGACGCCGCCTTCGGCCTCGTGCTGACCCCCACCCCGTTGGCGTGCACCTACCAGACCGACGGCGGCCCGTCCTCGGGCTATCGCGAGCGTCGGGCGCCCGAGGACATCGAGGACGTCCCGCTCGGGCAGGACCTCGGCTGCGACAATGACACGAAGGTGCCCCGCAGCGGTGACGCGACGGAGCTGAACCGCACGGGCGCGGCCTCCGCGCGTCCGAGCGACGACCGGAAGGACTCCCTCGCGTGGCTTCTCCTCGGCCCGACGGCGGCGCAGTGAGCGTCCCGAAGGTCTCGCGCCGTGCCGCGAGGCTGCTCGCCGGCCTCGTGGTGCTCGGGGTCGTGCTCGGCCTGGCCGGAGTGCTGGCGCCTCGCCTGGCCTCCGGCGACGACGAGACCACCGAGCGTCAGCAGATCGTGCGTCGGGCCACCGACTTCGCCGTCACCTACAACACCTACGACGTGGCCGACGTCGCCGACTACCAGTCGCGGGTCAAGGGACTGTTGACGAGCGACTACGACAAGGAGTTCGTGCAGGTCACCGACGCGATCTTCAAGGCCCTGGGAGACAAGAAGCAGAAGAGCGGCGATGTCGACGTGCTGGCCGTCGGGGTGGACGACCTCGACGACGACTCGGCGACTGCGCTGGTCGCGGTGGACGCGGCGATCTCCAACACCGACAACAAGGCCGCGGTGCAGCGTCATTTCCGGTGGCAGCTGACGTTCGCCCGCGTCGACGGCACGTGGCTCATCGACGGCTTCGAGAGCGTCGCGGCGCTCACGGCCGAGGCGGGATCGCCCGATGCCAAGGCACCCGCCGACAAGCAGGGAGGCACGGAATGAGCGATCGTCCCGTACGCCGTCGTCGTATCGCGGGGGAGTCCGCGCCGGCCGCCCCGTCGAGCCTCCGACGCCCCGTGGTGCCACGTCCTGGCGTGCGCCGACCGACCGCTGGCGATTCGACAGACCCGAAGGCATCGCCAGCGACGCCTTCTCCCGAGCCGGGCAAGACGGCCGTCCCCCGCCGTGACCGGCGCCGTCTCGTGTCGCTCGTCGCAGTCGCGGTCGTCGTCCTCGTCGCGGGCGCGGTGCTGGCGGTGCGCGGCTACGGCGAGTGGCGCGACGGCAACGAGGTCGACACTGCGGCAGACAAGGCCACGGCAGCGGCGGGTGCCGCCGCGGAGACGATCTTCTCCTACCGCTTCGACCAGCTCGACGACCATCTGTCGGAGTCGAAGGCGCTCATGACGAAGTCCTTCCAGAAGGACTTCGACGAGATCGCACCGGCGCTGACCGACCTGGCTCCGCAGCGGCGCATCATGGTCACCGCGGTCACGCGCGACATGGCTCCGGTGCCGTGCGCCGACGACTGCTCCGACGACGAGGCGACGGTGCTCGTGTTCCTCGACCAGGCGCGCCTCGTCGACGGGGGAGACAAGCCGACGGTGTTCGGCAATCGCATCACGATGACGATGGTCGAGCGTGACGGAACCTGGCTCGTCGACGACATTCGCGCCCTCTAGGCGACCCGAAAGGCTCGGCTGAGATGTGGCGCGGCTCGCCGCGCCCTCTGAGCGACCGGAGAGGCAGGCCTGGCTGGGTGGTCGACACGCCGCAAAAGGGGCGATGAATGGCCGGAAACAGCGGCATTGCGGGCGAAGCGCGGTAGTCTTGCCTACCAGGTGGGTCGTTGTCAAGGTTCTGCTTGCCTTTGGGTGTGTCGGGGGGTTACACTGAGATTTCGCGCCCGCCACGTTTGCTCCGAGCCCTTGACTGGGTTCAAGTGGTGTGCGCCGAATCAGAGCCCACCGCCTGCGAGCCTTCGGAAGGATCCCTCTTGGCCGCCTCGCGTACTGCCGCACCTGTTCAGCCTCGCCGTATCTCCTTCGCCAAGATCTCTGAACCCCTTGAGGTTCCTGAGCTCTTGGCACTTCAGACCGATGCCTTTGACTGGCTGATCGGTAACGAGCCGTGGAAGGTCGTCGTCGAGCAGGCGCTCGCGGCCGGCCGCACCGACGTCTCCACGAAGTCCGGCCTCGAGGAGATCTTCGAGGAGATCTCCCCGATCGAGGACTTCTCCGAGACGATGAGCCTCTCGTTCCGCGATCACCGGTTCGAGCCGCCGAAGTACTCGGTCGAGGACTGCAAGGATCGCGACGTCACGTACGCCGCGCCGTTGTTCGTGACCGCTGAGTTCATGAACAACGAGACTGGCGAGATCAAGAGCCAGACGGTCTTCATGGGCGAGTTCCCGCTCATGACCGACAAGGGAACGTTCATCATCAACGGCACCGAGCGTGTCGTGGTAAGCCAGCTCGTGCGTTCGCCGGGTGTGTACTTCGAGCGCACCGCCGACAAGACGAGCGACAAGGACATCTACACCGCGAAGGTCATCCCCTCGCGTGGTGCCTGGCTCGAGTTCGAGATCGACAAGCGCGACATGGTCGGCGTCCGCCTCGACCGCAAGCGCAAGCAGAGCGTCACCGTGCTGCTGAAGGCTCTCGGCTGGACCGAGGCCCAGATCCTCGAGGAGTTCGGCCAGTACGAGTCGATGCGCCTGACCCTCGAGAAGGACAACACCCAGGGCCAGGACGACGCGCTGCTCGACATCTACCGCAAGCTGCGTCCGGGCGAGCCGCCGTCGCGCGAGGCCGCGCAGACGCTCCTCGACAACTACTACTTCAATGGCAAGCGCTACGACCTTGCGAAGGTCGGCCGCTACAAGGTCAACAAGAAGCTCGGCAACGAAGCTGCCTTCGACCAGCAGACGCTCACGATCGACGACATCGTCGCCACGATCCGCTACATCGTCGCGCTGCACGCCGGTGAGGCTGAGCTCGAGACCCCCGCCGGTCAGACGATCGTCGAGGCCGACGACATCGACCACTTCGGCAACCGCCGTATGCGCACGGTCGGCGAGCTCATCCAGAACCAGCTCCGCACGGGCCTCGCCCGCATGGAGCGGGTCGTCCGCGAGCGCATGACCACGCAGGACGTCGAGGCCATCACGCCTCAGACGCTCATCAACATCCGGCCGGTCGTCGCGGCGCTGAAGGAGTTCTTCGGCACGTCGCAGCTCAGCCAGTTCATGGACCAGAACAACCCGCTCGCCGGCCTGACGCACAAGCGTCGTCTTTCGGCCCTCGGCCCGGGTGGTCTGTCACGTGAGCGCGCCGGCTACGAGGTCCGCGACGTCCACCCGTCGCACTACGGCCGCATGTGCCCGATCGAGACCCCTGAAGGCCCGAACATCGGCCTGATCGGCTCGCTCGCCTCGTACGGACGCATCAACTCCTTTGGCTTCGTCGAGACGCCGTACCGCAAGGTCGTCGACAGCATCGTCACCGATCAGATCGACTACCTCACGGCCACCGACGAGGACCGCTTCACGATCGCCCAGGCGAACTCGCCGTTGACCGATGCCAAGGGCTTCGCCGACGACGCCGTGCTGGTTCGCCAGCGTGGCGGCGAGGCCGAGCTGCGTCCCGCGGTCGAGGTCGACTACATGGACGTCTCGCCGCGCCAGATGGTGTCGGTCGCGACCGCGCTCATCCCGTTCCTCGAGCACGATGACGCCAACCGTGCG
>Ga0164243_10002041_pt1 | contig 33781 bp, 30 predicted proteins | sample OricompcompostOP_FD_108781 | JGI IMG/M metagenome (GOLD analysis project Ga0164243, IMG submission 108781) | Organic Plus compost microbial communities from Emeryville, California, USA - Original compost - Organic plus compost (OP) | ecosystem: Engineered > Solid waste > Mixed feedstock >... | reverse complement strand
CCGGCCTGGAAAGGCGTCGCGGCCGCACAGGAAGGCCGTGTACATCTTGCGCCCAAGCTGCCGTTCGGCTGGGTCGATTTCCCGCCATCCGTAAATCGCCTGATCGGCCTGTGGTGGCTGGCGAAGATTCTCTATCCCGAACGTTTCCCCGAAAATATCCGGCAGATCGCACGCGATTTCTATACGCGCTTCTATCACGTGACGCCGACCGAGGCGCAGATGGACGCCGTGCTGGAGGGGCGGGGGTGATTCTGACCTCTCCCTGCTTGCGGGGAGAGGTTAGCGCGCGCGAACTTGCGCGGGCCGGACGAAGGCGATGAAACTGCAAAAAAGATCTGGCGGACTTTATTGTCGTCATGCTCGGCCTTGTGCCGGGCATCCACGTCTTTCATACAATAGCGCTCAAGACGTGGATGGCCGGGACAAGCTTGGCCATGACGGTGATTGAGGCGATGCCCCGCTCCACATTCCCTGGCACATTGGTCGCGATTGCCGTGCTTGTCGCCGGCTTCGCTGTCGCATTCCTGATCGGCCGGTTTCCGGTGTCGGCCGGCGATATCGTGTCGGTGCTGTGGAGCAAGGTCGCAGGCGGTGCATCGGGCGTTCCTGCTGCAACCGAAGCTGTCATCCTGAAGGTCCGCGGGCCGCGCGTGATTGCGGCCTTTCTTGTCGGCTCGGCGTTGGCTGTGGCGGGCACGGCTTTTCAGGGCCTGTTTCGCAACCCGCTGGTGTCGCCTGACATTCTTGGCGCTTCGTCCGGTGCGGCGCTCGGCGCCGTGCTCGGCATCTATTTCTCGCTCGGTGTCGTTTCGATCCAGTTGTTCGCATTCATCGGCGGTCTCGTTGCCGTGGCTGCGGTGTATCTCATCGGCTCGGCGATCCGCACGCGCGATCCGGTGTTGGTGCTTGTACTGGCCGGTGTTGTGATCGGCTCGCTGCTCGGCGCCGGCGTCGGCCTCGTGAAGTATCTGGCCGATCCCTACAATCAGTTGCCGGCCATGACCTTCTGGCTGCTTGGCTCTCTGGCCGCGGCGAATGTCTCCGATCTCATTCCGCTGTTCGGGCCGGTGCTGATTGGCAGCGTCGTGCTGCTGGCCTTGCGTCACCGCATGAATGCGATGTCACTACCGGAGGAAGAGGCGCGCGCACTCGGCGTGCCGACAGGATGGCTGCGCGTTGCCATTGTCGCTGCAGCAACGCTCGTGACCTCGGCGAGTGTCGCGACCGCCGGCATCATCGGCTGGGTGGGACTTGTGGTGCCGCATCTGGCGCGCTCGCTGGTCGGTCCGGATTTCGCGCGGCTGTTGCCGGTGTCGGCCATTCTCGGCGGCGGGTTCTTGCTATTCATCGACACCATCGCGCGCAGTATGGCGCAGGTGGAAGTGCCGCTCGGTATCCTGACAGCGGTGATCGGCACGCCGTTTTTCATCTGGCTGCTGGCCAGCGTGAGCAAGACATGGTCGTGAGCAATCCCGCATGACCATTGAAGGCCGCAATCTTTCCATCGGCTATCCGGACCGGCTGGTCGGCAGCGGATTGAATGTCGCCGTTCGCGAGGGCGAGGTGCTGGCGCTGCTCGGCCCGAATGGCGGCGGTAAGACAACCTTGCTCAAGACTCTTCTGGGCCTGCTGGCGCCACGCGAGGGCACGGTGCATGTGATGGACAAGCCCCTGCATGATCTGCCGATCGCAGAACGGGCGCGCCTGATTGGCTATGTGCCGCAGGTGCATCAGGGCACATTCGCGTTCACGGTCGAGAGTGTCGTGCTGATGGGACGCACCGCCCACGGCTCGCTGTTCGCCGCGCCAAGCGCGCATGATCGCGAGATCAGCATGATGATGCTGGACCGCTTCGGTATCGCGTCGCTGGCGCAGCGGGCCTATACGGAAATTTCCGGCGGTGAGCGCCAACTCGTCCTGCTCGCACGTGCGCTGGCGCAGGAGCCGCGCTTCATCGTTCTCGACGAGCCGACGGCGAGCCTCGATTTCGGTAATCAGGGCAAGGTGATGAAAGAGATCGGCGCGTTGGCGGAAGCCGGGCTTGGCGTGATGTTCACGACGCATGATCCAAATCACGCGATGCGCGCGGCGACGCGTGCCTATCTCCTGCGCGACGGCACGTGCCTTGCCGAGGGCCCGGTGGCCGATGTGCTGACGGTGGATAATCTCGAAGCCTTGTATCGCGCGAATGTGCAGACATTGCGCGACGAGCGCACCGGTGCGGTGGCATTTCTGCCGGGCTAGCAGACATTTGATTATTTGGCGTCGTGGAAGATGATGCCGGTCGTATAGCGTTCGCCCGAACGCAGGCGGCTGACTCCATGCCGCATGTTCACGCGATAGCTGCCGCGCGTGCCCTGCACCGGACGGTGGTGGACTGCGAAGATCGCCGCATCGCCTTGCCGCAAGCCGACCACTTCGGCGCGCGATTGCATGCGCGGACGCTGTTCGGTCAGTACGAATTCGCCGCCGCTGAAATCGCGTTCAGGTTCTGATAGCAGGATCACGACCTGCAGCGGGAAGACGTGCTCGCCATACAGATCCTGATGCAGGCAGTTATAATCGCCCTCGCGATAGCGGAGCAGCAGCGGCGTCGGGCGCTTCTGGCCGGCCTTGTGGCAGCGGGCGATGAAGCTCTTGTGATCACTTGGATAGCGGACCGCGATCGCCATCGCCTCGTTCCAGGCATTGGCGATCGGCGCGAGACTCTCATAGAGGGCGGGCCGCAAGGCCGCGATCAGATCCGGGAGCGGGTAGGCGAAGTATTTGTATTCGCCCCGGCCGAAACCATGCCGCGCCATGACAATGGTGCTGCGGAAACGGCTGTCGTCGTCATACAGGCCTGCAATGGCGCCGCATTCGTCCGGCGTCAGCAGGCGCTCCAGCCGCGCGCAGCCGCGATCGTTCAGTGCGCCGGATACGCTGGCCCAATCGACGGCCGCCACGCGCGCGGCGATGGCGCTGGTTGCGTGGGCCGGTTGCCGAAGCGCATTCGCTGCTGCGATCATGCTGAGAACTCCTGTTCCACAGCAGGATGAAACGATGCCGGTGCGCTGGCCACCCGGTTTCTGGGAGGCCGCGCCGTGCGTCACGCCGGCCTATCGAACACCATCACTTTTGAGACGAAAGCTGGTTCATCGCGCACATGCGTCAGGCCGTGTGACTTTGCGATATAGGCGAAATCCTCGTCCAGATAGCTCTCAAAATAGGGCTCGTGATAATTCTGCGGGAAGCGCTCGAGGATGCCGTCATAATCGGGCACGTCGCGGCGCTGCAGGGAATCGACGATGACGAGCCGCCCGCCCGGCTTCAGCACGCGGGCGCATTCGCCGATCACAGCGCGCCGCACCTTCGGCGGCAATTCGTGCATCATGAAAATATTCGTCACCGCATCCTGGCTCGCATCCGGCAGCGGCAGGCTTTCGGCATTGCCGACGATCGCACGCACGTGTGACCAGCCCCGCAGATGCCGTCTGGTGTGTTTGACGTAAGGTTCCGACAGGTCGATACCGATGACCGGTAGCCTTGGCCACGCCTGCTTGACAAAATCCAGAAAACGGCCGGTCCCGCAGCCGATGTCGGTCAAGGCGAGCTTGCGCTGATCGCGGCCTTTGAAAATCTCATAGAGCTCCGGCAATGCCATGCGCCGCATCGCATTGGCGGTGCCCTTGAACAAGACTTCCACCTGCGTGTCGTAGCGCTGCGCGGAATCATCGGTCAGCCAGCCGCCGGACTGGTAATGAAAATTCTGCAGGTAATAATCCGGCCGCTTGCCGCGTGTGGTGTCGTCCAGCACCTCGTCGTGCAGGCGCTGTTCACGGCGGCGATGCACATTCGGCAGGTCATTGAAAAACAGCTGCGAGCGATAGATCCGCGTCAGCAATGAGCCGTCATGGTCGGCAGGCAGCGGGTAGAGGCCTTCCTCGACATTGGCGAGATCGCGCGCCATGAGGTCCGCCATATCGCCATAAAGCTTGCTCTGACTCAGCGCCGGTGCGCGATTGTCACCGGGGCGCCTTTCCCATCGCGGCGGTGTTTCCTTGCCGTCGCGTCGCCGGACCTCCGCCGCCAGCCGCTGCAGCGCATAACCGTGACCCGCATACCAGGCCAGGCGGGGCAACTGGGTGGCGCCATAGGCGACGCGGGTGACAAGGCGGCCGAGCGGGCTCATGGGCTTCCCTATTCGCGGCTTATTCCTCCTGAAAATATAGCAAGCCAAGGGTGGGGTGCCACCGGCTGGTTCGCACTGGCGATTGCCATCGCGACTTGTCATGATGGCGTTGGGGAGTTCCAAGGAGTTTTCGTGAGCACCAATCCGTATGAAGACCGGGCTTTTCTCGAGAAGCCCGATAACGCTTATCTGACCAAGGCGCAGATCCTGAAATGGGAGGAGGGACGTACCTTCCACACCGATTGGGCCGCGCATCATTTCTTCAACTGGGCGGAATGGCTGAACCATCTGCGCGACAAGAAGGTACGGATTGTGGAGGTGGGATCGTGGGAGGGCCGCTCGGCGCTGTGTTTCCTCAATGTTCTGCCGCATGCGACCATCGTGTGCATTGATCCGTTTGCCGGCAATGTCGAGCATCACGAGAACCCGTATTTCGCCGATCTCGCACGCAAGAGCGAAAAGCAGTTCGACAAGAATCTGGCCGGCTACGAGGCGCGGGTGGAGAAGATCGTCGGCAGCTCGGCCGATGTGTTGCCGCGCCTTGGCGCAGAGGGGCGGCGTTTCGATGTCGCCTATATCGATGGCAGCCACATCGCCGCCGACGTGTATCGCGATGCTGTTATGGCGTGGTCGCTGCTCGATCGCGGCGGCATTGCCGTGTTCGACGATTACGAATGGCCGCTGATGGAGACCGAGGCGGAGCGCCCGAAGCTCGGCGTCGATATGTTCCTCGCCGGCATTCCGGGCCAATACCGAGAAGTGCATCGCGGCTATCAGATCGCGATTGAGAAGGTGTAGAGCGCGGCGCGTCTTCACCTCTCCTGTTGGGAGAGGTCGGATCGCGCAAGCGATCCGGGAGAGGGGTTATGCACTATCGAGAAATCCAAGCCCCCTCGCCCCAAAGGGGAGAGGGAGCGCAGCGAGGCCATTGCGGTAGCTCGTCCCGGAACGACAACAGCCGACCATTGATTTCGCACCCGAGCCTCGCAATATGCGGCTCTCGTTGAGTCCTTTTGATCGAATACGATGCCGAAAGCCGTTGCCGGACCTGAAATCGAACGCCTGATCCAGCTTCTGGCCAAGCTGCCGGGTCTCGGGCCGCGCTCAGCACGCCGCGCGGCCTTGCACCTCATCAAGAAGCGCGAGCAATTGATGACACCGCTGACCGACGCGCTGGAGACGGCGCGCGACCGCATTACGGTGTGCGGCACCTGCGGCAATATCGATTCGCAAAACCCCTGCACGGTCTGCACCGATGCGAAGCGCGATCCTTCAGTGATCGTGGTGGTGGCTGACGTTGCCGATCTCTGGGCTCTTGAGCGCGCCAGCGCGGTCAATGCGCGTTATCACGTGCTTGGCGGTACGCTGTCGCCGCTCGACGGCATCGGGCCGCAGGACCTGACCATCGATGCGCTGGTGTCGCGCGCGCATGAGCCGGCGGTGAAGGAGGTCATTCTGGCGCTCAACGCGACCGTCGATGGTCAGACCACGGCGCATTACATCACCGATCTTCTCCATAACGCGGATGTGACCGTGACTCGGCTGGCGCATGGCGTGCCGGTTGGCGGCGAACTCGACTATCTTGACGAGGGCACGTTGTCGGCCGCGATCCGGCAGAGGACGCCGATCTAAGGCCGGGACAAGGACTCCGGGGCCATTGGGTGCTCGATCGTTCGTTGCTGCCACGGAAAACCGGTATTTGTGTTGGCAGGATCATCGGATAGAGACCAATCGTTCGGCGCTACGCCAGCAGCTTGCCTGATCGTATCTACGATTGACGCAGTTAGAGCGTTTTCAAGCGAAGTGGGTACCCGGTTGGCGTGAAGGAAACGCGTCAAACAGGAAGTTAGCGTCCCGACTTTGATTCTATCAAAGCCTGAAAGGTTCTAGACGAGCAATAATCACGTCACAATTTTAACTCTGCTCGCGACGCCGTATGTTGAAGATCACTCTTTAAAAAACTGACCGCCCTTTCTGCGCGCAAGGGTGGTGATGGATTGTCAGCGCGTAATCACTGCTTCTCTGATTTCGGGGGCGGCGGCTTGTCCGTCACGCTGCGGCATATCGTGCAAAGATATCTCTTTCCTTTCGTATTCCCGTCGCTGCCGATGTAATATGCATTGTTCCCGCATTCCTCGCATTTGACTGGAGGAATGGAATTCGAAGTGAGTATTCCCAAAAGTGTCCCCAATTTATTGCAAAGCGTACAAATCTCCGGGGACGGGTTAGTTCAAGCCAAAAAAAGGGAGCATCAACGGCTTGTGATCGGTTGCCACTAACGCGTGATCGCCCGATGCCAAGTGGTGCAGGTTGGCCTAAGCGACGATGAGTCGAGTGCAGCGGAGAAAGTCATCCCACTGCTCATCGAAGGGAAACAACAATGCGTGATGTCGACAGAAAAGAGTTCGTTCTCGCAGGTGTCATCATGAAACGCCTGCTGTCCGGAGAACAGACCGCGGGACAGTTCTGTTTGTTCGAGAACAGAAGCGACGGAAACACCAGGACGCCGATCCATGTTCACGCGGAGGACGATGAGACGGTTTACGTCGTCGAAGGCGAGCTGGCTGCGGTCATCGACGGTCAGACTCGACGCCTGATCGCCGGCGAGAGCATCTTCCTGCCGCGCGGTATACCGCACCAGCTCATGAACATGTCCGGCAATCCTGGTCGATACATCTTGATCGGGACGCCCGCTCTGTTCGACCGGTTTCTCGAGGAGGGTGGCCACGAACTTCAACCGGGTGAAGTCGTGGGACAGCCGACAGCGGAGGAGATCGCGCGCATCCGCGAAGCGTCGCCAAGGTTCGGCATCACTTTGCTCGCGGATTGGCCCCCGCCCAAGTGACGCCATCGGCGGAACCATGGCTCACCGCTGGCCTGCTGCTTGCTCTGAGCGCAGCATCGGCCCGTGGCGGGGCCATGTACCGATGAAATCAACCGACTCACACAAAAGAAGACGGCTATCGAGCCAGTAAGACACCCGCAAGCAGGCTTGCGCGCCGGGAACAGGTTAGATGCCACGCGTACCGATGCGTTGCTGCCGCGGTTAGAAACCGGCAAAATCAACCGCGTCCATCATCCCTGTTTTGGCCGGTTGTCACCCGGCGCGCTCTGTCTCAACGCGTAGGCGAAGCGATCGTTTCAGGCGCAGGCGCTCTTTCATCCTTCGCTCGGTCCTGCTGCCAGGGAAACCGGCCCTCGACTTCAACCTGCAGACTGAGGCTGAGAACCGTTCTGATAGCAACGATGCCCGCAAGTATGGCGATGCTGGTGAGCGTGGGAGTCACAGCAACCGTGCGGATGATGTCGGCGGCGACCAGGACTTCCAGTCCAAGCAGGATGGCACGGCCAATATCTTGCCGCAGACGGCGGAAGGCATCGATCTCCGCATTGCCAAAATAGGCCGACAAATACCGGCTGGTCGCAATCAGAAGGCCGAATGCGATCAGCGCAACGCCAAGGATGTCGAGCGAGGCGCCAATCGTCTCGATCCAGCCCGATGCAATGTCCACTGTGTTGCCCCCAAAATACGTTCGATGCCGTCAGGCCGCGTCCTTCTTCTCCAGCGCTGCGAAATGGCCCTTCGCCTGAAGCCATGCGAGCAGGATGAGGCTTGGGATCGCTACCAGAGAAGAAATGACAAAGAACATGAACCACCCGGTCGCCTCGGCGACGAAGCCACCTCCGGATGACAGCGTCGTACGGCCGACTGCAGCCAGCGCCGTCAACAATGCGAATTGCGTCGCCGTATGCGCGCGCACGCCACACAGCGCCGACAGATAGGCGACGAAGATGACAGTGCCGATGGCGCCACAGAAATTCTCGACGATGATTGTCGCTGTCAGCGCCGGTACATTGGGGCCAACTAATGCTAGCGCCGCGAAGGACAGATTGGAGAGAAGCTGCAGGATACCGCCGATCCAGAGACTTGTGGACAGCGGAAAGGCACGCGCCACCGCGCCGCCTGCAAAGCCGCCGATCAGCGCTGCGGCAAGGCCGACGCCCTTGACGACCGCCGCATAAGTCGCCTTGTCGAAACCGATATCGATGACGAAAGGCCCGGTCAGCACGCCGGCAAAGGCATCGCAGAACTTGTAAAGCACGACGAACAGCAACACGACGATGGCCAGGTCGCGCGTCAGGAACTCCTTGAACGCGCCAAGAGCCGTGAAGGCGACACGGCTCACCGGATCGCGCGATTTGTCAGTGGTATCGGCCGGCGCGGCCGGTTCGGTTGCCATCAGTGAGGCGAAGATGCCGACGGACATCAGCGCCGCGGCGGCGATATAGGCCCACGTCCATACGGCATTGGTAGCGACGCCTAGATGACCGAACCATGCAGCAAGGGCGATGACGCCGGCGCCGGAGGCCAGCATGCCGATGCGGTACGCTGCGACATAGCCGGCCATGCCAGCTGCCTGTTCGCTGGTGTCGAGGCTTTCGACGCGGAAGGCATCGATGACGATGTCTTGTGTCGCCGAGGCGATGGCCACCAGGACGGCGCCAAGCGCGACGGGCCACAAGGCTACGCTTGGATTCTGGAAGGCAAGGAACAGGATCGCCGCCGTCAGTAGCAATTGTGAGAAGACCAGCCAGCCGCGCCGCCGTCCGAGTACGCGCGACAGAATCGGGACATCAAGTGCATCGACCAGCGGGGCCCAGAGAAATTTGAAGGTGTAGGGCAGACCGACGAGTGCGTAGAGACCGATGGTGCGCAGGTTTACACCGCTCTCGGTCATCCAGATTGCCAGCGTTGCGCCCGACAGCGCCAACGGCAGGCCCGACGAAAAGCCGAGCAGGATGACGATTAGCACCCGCGGCTTGAGATAGACCGCGAGCGCGTCGGACCAGGTGGTTTTTTCAGCAGATGATTCGACAGTGGCCATGCGGGATCAGTTTAACCGTCATATCCGTAAATGTCGCGGCCTCCGCCATGGTCCGTGGCCGGCTGTCGGCACGTTGGCGTGTCGCCAGGCGAGCCGCGGCGTTGTTAGCAGTGTGTCAGTAGGGAATTGAGATGTTTGGTTGCTTTGACGTCATCTCTATGACGGAACCAGCGGCTGCAGAATGGTTGCCGAGCCAGATGCGCCGCTGACCAATGAGATATTCGAGGCGATGCGTCGCCAGGCTCAAGGCCGCCGCTTCGCCGGCTTCGATCTCCCCGCCTGCATATCGTTCCAGTTCCGACTTCAGGATGTCGTCGATGCCGCGCTCGATCTCCGTCAACTCGTCTTCGTTGTCTGCTTTCCGGATCCGATCGACAAAGGCGTAAAGGCGGTTCAACGGGCGATCTTCAGGCTTACCGGGCTGCTTGAACATGTAGCTCCAGGCGCCGGCCATGATCGATGTCAGGGTGCCGAGCAGGAGCGAGCCATAAAAGATCGGATCTCCGTATTTGTCGAAAAAGGATTTGACGCTGCCGTCAAAATACGCGGCCGCTCCGGGATGAATCGGGACATAGGCATCCTTGTCGGTGCTCGGCGCCATCACCTGTCCGAGCAGCGGAAATTCGCCGACGAGATCGCGGCGCGTCTCGATCATCGCTTTGGTCACGGTGGCTGCCGTATCTTCGTTGAGTTTTTGACTGGCGACGAGATAAATCGGCACCCGCAGGGTTGTCAGGTCATCATCGGGAATCGGCGGCGAGCCGCGAATGGTGCCCTTCGGTAGATCGTAGCTTTCATAGGCCTTGGCGAGTTCAGCGATCGCGCCGGCCGATTCAATCGGGAGGATAATGAGATTCTTCTTGCCATTGCTGGGAAACAGGCTGCGAAGCAGTGTCAGGTATTTCTCGGTGATCGGCATGACAACCAGCAGCGCATTCACTTGTTTGGATTGTACCGCCTTCGGCAGATCGGAGGGGCTTATGTCCGTGAAGTGAACCTTGGCGCGCGCGAGATCATATTCCTTAGTCAGCATGTCGGCGATCGGCCGGTTGACTGCGCCTCCAACGATACCAACCGTTTTGCCCTTCAAGTCGGCGATTGAATTGATAGGACTTCCCGGCGGAACGACAAGCAGAACTACGCCGTGTGTGACCAGCACCAGTGTCCGGGCCGCAGACAGATTGCCGACATCGGCGCGGACGATGGCGAGATCAACCTCGCCTGAGGCGAATGCCTTGGAGGCTTCGGTGATGGTGGATTTGTCGACAATCTTGAGACGCACCGGCGAATTGTTGTCGGCCATGCGCGCGGCGACCGCGTTCATGATCTTCGAAACATCGCCATCGACCGAACCCACGGCAACGGTCAGGACTTTCGGCTTGCTGACATAGCGATAGGTCAGATAGGTGGCCGTGCCCGCCAGCACGAATGCTAGCAACACCAGTGTGACCCGAACCCAGCGGTGAGACTGCGCCGTTGCAATGGCAACGAGGGTGGCGGCCAGGCCGGCTGTTGCGACGATCTTTAACGGTTCGTTCGAGGACATGCCTTGCCCCTTCGCGCGGGAGCATAATGCCAAAAGGTGCACGGCGGGTATAGGACAACGCCGTGCCCGAACGGATCATGAATGGCTTTGAACGCGGGGGTCTCACCGGCCCGCCCGTTCACTCCCCGGCGATCCGGCGTGCGCCGATCGGGGCGGGGATCACTACGGCACTGGCCTCATCGTCGTCGTCAAATTCCACTTCGCGGATGCGCGCGCCGCGTTTTTCCATCTTGTCGGCAGATATAAGGATCTGCCGGATATCCTCGTTGGCCTGGCCGAAATGCGCCTCCAGCTTGTTCACGCGGTCCCGCAGGCGGCGGAGGTCATCCATCAGGTGGCCAACCTCGGCATGAATCTTGTCGGCGGCCTCGCGCATCTTGGCGTCGCGATGAATCTGCTGGATCACCTGGATTGCCAACATCAGAAGTGACGGTGACACGATCACGACTTTGGAGCGGAAGGCGCGCTGGATCAGGTCATCGAACTGATCGTGCAATTCCGCATAGACGGATTCCGACGGCACGAACATCAGCGCCAGATCCTGCGTCTCGCCGGGCAGAAGATATTTTCCGGAAATATCGGCGATATGTTTGGTCACGTGCTGGCGCAGCAGCTTACCAGCGATATTGCGCTCCTCATCCGACTTGGCATCACGGAAGGCCGTCACGGCCTCGAGCGGAAATTTCGCGTCGATGATGAGCGGCCGCTGATCGGGAAAGTGGATCGCGCAATCCGGGCGGGTGTTATTCGACAGCGTGAACTGGAACTCGTAGGTGCCTTTCGGCAGCCCGTCCTCGATGATCATTTCCATGCGGCCCTGACCGAAGGCGCCGCGCTGCTGCTTGTTCGACAGCACGCTTTGCAGCGATGTCACCTGTGAGGCGAGGGCGGTGATGTTCTGCTGCGCGGAATCGATCACTGCGAGGCGTTCGTTCAGCCTGGCGAGATTGTCAGTCGTTTGCTGCGTGGTGGTCTGCATCGACTGGCCGATGCGATGGGTCACCATGTCCAGCCGTTCGGAGAAGGCTTTCTCGAATTGCGATTGCCGGTTTGCCAGCATGTCGCCCATGGCGCGCACGAGGCCGGAGGTCTCCGCCTGCAGGCGGCGAAGCTCGGCCATCCGGGCCTCGTTCTGCATGCGCGCTTCATTCTGTTCGGCCTCGATTCGCTCGTCCTCGGCGGCTTGCAGGAGGCGGCGTCGGCGCCGCGCCATCACGGCAACCGCGACGCCGATGACGGCGGCCAGGATGAAGGCGCAGGTCGCCGCGAGAACAGCGACAACCAGCAGGGGATCGATGCCGGAGATGCGGTCCCGGATCAGCGCGAATGTGTCCATTCGGACCTTCTAACACGATTCGAAAATTGACTAGAACAAAAAGAGAACATTGTCCAGAGATTTGTCTTCCCCGGAAGCAGCGGCGGTGAAAACGCACAGCGGATGAAGTCCGAAATTGACCGCGCGCCGCGCAATCCTTACATCGCGCGCATGGCACTCCGCGACATCATCGTTATTCCCGACAAGCGCCTGCGTCTGGTCTCGAAACCGGTCGAGAAGGTGGATGCGTCCATCCGCAAGCTCGCCGACGACATGTTCGAGACAATGTATGACGCCCCCGGCATCGGCCTCGCCGCGATCCAGATCGCCGAGCCGCTCCGCGTGGTGACGATGGACCTTGCCAAGAAGGACGACGAGAAGGAGCCGCGCGTCTTCATCAATCCGGAGATCGTCTGGTCTTCCGATGAGATGAACGTCCACGAGGAAGGCTGCTTGTCGATCCCCGAATATTACGAGGAAGTTGAGCGGCCGGCGAAGATCAAGGTCCGTTTCCTCGATCTTGACGGAAAGCCGCAGGAAGTGGACGCCGATGGCCTGCTGGCGACCTGTCTGCAGCATGAGATCGACCACCTGAATGGCGTGCTGTTCATTGATCATCTGTCGAAGCTGAAGCGCGACCGCGTCATCAAGAAATACACCAAGATCGCGAAACAGGCGGCGGAGTGACGCTTGCCGCTGGCGGTCAAATTTGATATCACTGATATCAAATGACTGATCTGCTGATCCGGAAAGTGGACCCGAAACTCAAGCGCGAAATCGAAAGGCGCGCGCGCGAGCGCGGTCATAGTTTGTCCGATGAGGCAAAGGTGATCCTGCGACGCGGTCTAGAGGCGCCGGAACCGCCCCGCAAAATGGGGACTTTGCTGTCCTCGCTGCTTCCTGCCGAATATCGCGGTGACGATCTCGTTTTCGAAATCCAGGGCGATGTCAGCGAGCCGCCGGACTTCAAATGATTCTGCTCGACACAAACATCGTGTCCGAGATGATGAAGCCAGCGCCCCAGTCATCCGTCGTGGCGTGGCTCGATCAGCAGGATGAGGCCAGTCTTTTCATTTGTGCGCCTGTTCTCGCGGAGTTGCGATTTGGTGCCGAGCTGCTGCCCGCCGGCAAGCGCCGGAACGGGCTGATTAAGGTAATTGATCAAATCGAAAATGACGCGTTTCGGGGGCGGATACTTCCTTTCGAGCACAGCGCTGCGGGTCACTATGCCAAAATCGCCGCTGCACGCCAGCATCTGGGGCGACCGCTCAACCAGATGGACGGGCTGATTGCGGCCATTGCATTGGATCATGATGCCGTGCTTTGCACACGCGACGAGGACGGCTTTGCCGATCTCGGCGTCAAGATCATCAACCCGTTTGTCGACATTTCAACTGGACGATAGCCGATGCCCCTTCGCCTGATCTTCATGGGCACGCCGGACTTTGCGGTGCCGACGCTGGTGGAGATCGTCGGCGCCGGGCATGAGGTCGTGGCGGTGTATACGCGCGAGCCGAAGCCCGCCGGCCGCGGCATGGAGTTGCAGGACACGCCGGTGGCCCGCGAGGCCAAGCGCTTCGGTCTGCCGGTGCTGACGCCGAAAACCCTGCGGACGCCTGAGGCGCAGGCGGAATTCGCTGCTTTCGATGCGGATGCCGCGGTGGTCGTGGCCTATGGGATGATTCTGCCGCCGGCCGTCCTCGACGCCGTACCCCTCGGCTGTTTCAACCTGCACGCATCGCTGTTGCCGCGCTGGCGTGGTGCGGCGCCGATCAACCGCGCGGTGATGGCGGGTGATGCCGAAAGCGGCGTGACCGTGATGAAGATGGATGAAGGCCTCGACACCGGCGGCATGGCGATGATGGAGCGGATATCGATCGACGCTGACATGACCGCCGGCGATCTGCACGACCGTCTCGCCACTATCGGCAGCGACATCATGCATCGCGCGCTTGGCGCGCTGGAGCGCGGCACCCTGCAGGTGAAGCCGCAGCCTGAATCCGGCGTGACCTATGCGGAAAAGCTGAGCAAGGGCGAGACACGGATCGACTGGAGCGATTCCGCACAGAAGGTTCACAATCACATCCGCGGGCTGTCGCCCTTTCCCGGTGCATGGTTCGAGTTGCCGGGCGACAAGGCGCCGGTGCGGGTGAAGGTGCTGAGGTCGATGCGCATGGCCGGCGGGGGTGTGCCGGGCACATTGCTCGACGACAAGTTGACCATCGCCTGTGGTGATGGCGCCATCCGCATTCTGGAACTGCAGCGTGCCGGCAAGCAGCCGATGAAGGCAGACGAATTTCTGCGCGGTACGCAGCTTCCGCGCGGCATCGTGTTGTCGTGACGACTCTCGTGAGAACCGAAACGCCGGACGATGGCGACGCCATCCGTTTGGTCAACAGGGCCGCTTTCGGCGTGTCCGTCGAGGCTGATCTTGTCGACCGTTTGCGCGCGGACGGGGACCTGCTTCTCTCGCTAGTGGCGGAAAGCGAGGGTGGGATTGTCGGTTATTGCGGATTTTCCCGGCTGACGATTGAGGCAAATAACGAGCATGCGAATGGCGTGTCGCTTGGGCCGGTCGCCGTACTGCCTCTCCAGCAGAGGCGCGGTATTGGGCAACAGATGATCCGCGATGGGATCGCGCGGCTGAAGGCTAGAGGCGAGACGTTGATCGTTGTGCTTGGCGATCCGGATTATTATTCGCGCTTTGGGTTCGATGCTGCCGCAGCGAAGGACTATCGTACGCCTTATGACGGCCCGTATCTGCAAGTGCTGCGTCTGTCTGATCATGTGCCGGCCAGCGGCAATGTGCGCTATGCTGCCGCTTTTGCAGGCTTGTGACACATGCCGCGCTACAAATTCCTCATCGAGTATGATGGCCGCCCTTATCGCGGCTGGCAATATCAGGCCGACGCGCCGACTATCCAGGGCGCCATCGAAGACGCGATCGTGAAATTCGACGGCCAGCGCGTGACCCTTCAGGGCGCGGGCCGCACCGATGCCGGCGTGCATGCACTGGGGCAGGTCGCGCATGCGGATCTGCGCAGCGAACACGATGGCGGCACGGTGCGCGACGCGCTGAATTTTTATCTGCGGCCACAACCGATCGCGATCCTTGCGGCCGAACGCGTCGGTGATGATTTCAATGCGCGTTTCTCAGCGAATGCGCGGCACTATCTCTATCGCATCGTCAACCGGCGGCCCGATCTCGCGCTCGACCTTGGCCGCTCATGGCGTGTGGGACGGCCGCTCGATATCGCGGCAATGCGTGAGGCGGCGACGCGGCTGCTCGGCAAGCACGACTTCACGACCTTCCGTTCGACCGAATGCCAGTCGAAATCACCGCTGAAGACGCTGGATCAACTGGATATCGAAGCCAATGGCTGGAATGTGAATGTCATCGTGTCGGCGCGTTCGTTCCTGCACAATCAGGTGCGCTCGATGGTTGGCTCACTGGTGCATGTTGGCGAAGGCCGCTGGAATGCCGACGACATCACCCGCATTCTCGAAGCGCGCGATCGCACCCGGTGCGGGCAGGTCGCGCCGGCGGAAGGGCTGTATCTTGTGAAGGTGGATTACTAGCGATTGGATCGAGGCTCAACCCCACCGCCGCTCATTCCCGCGAAGGCGGGAATCCAGTTCTTTGCTCTGGGTCCCCGCTTTCGCGGAGACGAGCGGTTTTTTTCATTTACTCCGCTGCTGCCATTAGCGGTTCGGCTTCCTCTTCCTTCCGCTTCTCGCCCTTGAACCAGTTCTGCAGCCGGTCGAGATAGAGATAAACGACAGGCGTGGTGTAGAGCGTGAGCAATTGGCTCAGCAGCAGGCCGCCGACCATCGCATAGCCGAGCGGCTGGCGCAGCTCCGATCCCGAACCGGTGCCGAGCATGAGCGGTACGCCGCCCAGCATGGCCGCCATTGTGGTCATCAGGATCGGCCGGAAGCGCAGCAGACAGGCTTCGCGGATCGCGGCCTCCGGCGACATGTTGCGATCGCGCTCGCCGGCGATGGCGAAGTCCACCAGCATGATGCCGTTCTTCTTGACGATACCGATCAGGAGAATGATGCCGATGATGCCGATCACCGAGAGGTCGAAGCCGCCGGCCCACAACGCCAGCAGGGCGCCGACGCCGGCCGACGGCAGCGTCGAGAGAATGGTGAGCGGGTGGACGTAGCTCTCATAGAGCACGCCGAGAATGATGTAGACCACCATCAATGCGGCGAGGATCAGGATCGGCTCGCTGGAGAGCGATGACTGGAACGCCTGCGCGTTGCCCTGGAAGGTGCCGATCAGCGTGTTCGGCTTGCCGATCTCGGTCATCGCCTGCTGGATCGCATTCACTGCCTGACCGAGCGAGACGCTGGGCCGCAGATTGAACGAGAGTGTCGCGGCTGGGAATTGTCCCTGATGCGAGACCTGCAACGGACCCACCTTGCTGCTGTCCACCGTCACCAGTGTCGAGAGCGGCACCGCCTGTCCCGTGGTCGGCGATTTCACATAGATCTGGTTGAGCGACGATAAGTCTGCCTGCATCGCCGGCGGGATTTCGAGAATGACGTTGTAGGAATCGAGCTGGGTGAAGTACTGGACAATCTGGCGCTGGCCATAGGCATCGTTCAGCGTGTCGTCGATCATCTGCGGCTGGATGCCGAAGCGCGCGGCCTGATCGCGATTGATGCTGATCGAAAGCTGCGGCGCATTGGCGAGAAGATCGCTGGACACGTCGGCGAGCTGCGGCAGCGTCTTCAGCTTCTCCAGCACCTTCGGCGTCCAGGTGGTCAGCTCATCAAGACTCGCATCCTGCAACGTATACTGGAACTGGCTGCGCGCGATGCGGCCGCCGACCGTGATGTCCTGCCCCGGTTGCAGGAACAGCGCCGCGCCTTCTACCTTCGCCAATTGCGGACGCAGGCGGTCGATCACCTGCGAGGCGGTGGAGGTGCGCTCGTCGCGCGGCTTCAGCGCGATGAAGAAGCGGCCTGTGTTCGTTGTTTGCGCGCCACCGGCACCAATAATGGAGCCGAACGAGGCGATGTCGGGGTCCTTCTCGAGGATGCCGCCGAGCGTCTGTTGCAGCCGCGCCATTTCCTGAGGCGACACGTCCTGCGCGGCTTCCGAGAGGCCGACGATCAGGCCATTGTCCTGCACAGGAAAGAAGCCCTTCGGAATCTCGATGAACATCACCAGCGTCAGGCCCAGCGTGATGAAGAACACGCCGAGCGTGATCGCCTGATGGCGCAGTACGATGTCGAGCGTGCGCCGGTAGCCATTGAGCATGACGTCGAACATCGCCTCGACCGCGCGGTAAATCCGGCCATGCGATTTGGCGTGACCTTTGAGGAAGCGCGAACACAGCATCGGCGTCAGCGTCAGCGAGACGATAGCCGAGACGGCAATGGCGAGTGTGACGGTGATGGCGAATTCGCGGAACAGGCGGCCGACAATGCCGCCCATCAGCAACAGCGGAATGAACACGGCGACCAGCGACAGGCTGATCGATACGACGGTGAAGCCGATCTCGCGCGCGCCCTTCAGGGCCGCCTCGGTTGCCGACAATCCATCCTCGATATAGCGGTAGATATTCTCGACCACGACGATGGCATCGTCGACCACGAAGCCGACCGCAATGGTCAGCGCCATCAGCGACAGATTGTCGAGGCTGAAGCCGAGCAGATACATGACGGTGAGGGAGCCGAGCAGCGACAGCGGCACGGTGATGCTGGGGATAACGGTCGCGGCGACATTGCGCAGGAACAGGAAGATCACCATCACCACGAGGCCGATGGTGAGGATCAGCGTGAATTCCACGTCCTTCACCGAGGCGCGGATGGTCTGGGTGCGATCGACGATGGTGTCGATCTTCATTGCCGGCGGGATGACCGCGCTCAGTTGCGGCAGCGTGTCCTTGATCTGATCGACGGTATCGATGACATTCGCGCCCGGCTGCTTGAACACGACCAGCACCACGGCAGGATTGCTGTTCTCCCAGCCGCCGATGTTCACATTCTCCGGGCCGTCGATCGCGCGACCGATGTCGCGCACGCGGATCGCCGCGCCATTCTTGTAGGCGAGAATGACGTCGTCATATTCATTCGCCTTGGTGAGCTGGTCGTTCGCGGCGATGGTAAAGCTTTTCTGCGCGCCGTTCAGGTTGCCCTTGGCTGCATCCGATGTCGCATTGACGATGACGCCGCGCACATCCTCCAGTGTCATACCGGTGGCGGCGAGCTTGCCCGGATCGATCTGGACGCGGATCGCAGGCTTCTGTTCGCCGCCGATAGTGACAAGAGCGACGCCCGGCACCTGCGAAATGCGCTGTGCCACGATATTGTCGGCGTAGTCATCGACCTGCGTCAGCGGCAGCGTGTCGGAATGCGCGCCAAGGATCATGATCGGCGAATCCGCCGGATTGGTCTTGCGATAGGTCGGCGGCGAGGAGAGCGTGTCCGGCAATTGCTTGCCGGCGGCGGTGATCGCGGCCTGCACGTCCTGCGCGGCGGCGTCGATATTGCGGGTGAGTTCGAATTGCAGGGTGATCGATGTCTGCCCGAGCGTCGACGTGGACAGCATCTGCGTGACGCCGGAGATCTGGCCGAACTGCCGCTCCAGGGGAGCCGCGACAACAGAAGCCATCGTGTTGGGGCTCGCGCCGGGCAGTTGCGCCGAGACCTGGATGGTCGGGAAGTCGACCTGCGGCAGCGGTGCCACCGGCAGCAATGGATAGGTGAACAGGCCGACGAACACGATCGCCGCCATCAGCAGAGACGTTGCAATCGGCCGCCGTATGAAGGGTTCGGAAATGTTCATGATGCGCCCCCGCTCGCAGCTGCGAGCGGTGTGGCGTCTACCCGCGTCCCCGCCTGCAGCCGGTATTGTCCGTTGAGCACCACCTTGTCACCGGCCGTAAGCCCCTTGCCGATGACGGCGATCTCGTCCTGCGTGATCGGCGCGTCCACCGGTTGCGGCTGCGCTCTGCCGTCGGCATCGATTGTCCACACAAACAGCCCCTTGGGGCCGCGCTGGATGGCAGCAGAGGGAACGGTCAGCGCATCCTTCTGCGTGTCGTAGAGCAGATGCGCGTGGACGAATTCGCCGGACCACAGCCGCTCATCGGTGTTCGGGAAGACCGCTTTCAGTTTGATCGTGCCGGTGGTCTGATCGATCTGGTTGTCGATCAGCATCAGCGTGCCGGTCGCCAGCTGTTTGCTGTCATTCTGATCGTAGGCGACAACGGAAACAGGTCCGCGTGTCATCGCCCGCCGTACATCGCCGAGATTCTTCTCCGGCAATGTGAAGACGACTGAAATGGGCTTGGTCTGCGTGAGGATGACGATCGGCGTCGTGTCATTGGCATGGACGATGTTGCCGGGATCGATCTGCCGGATGCCCATGCGACCATCCGTCGGCGCCTTGATGGTGGTGTAGTCGAGCTGCGTCTGCGCACTTTCGATCGCGGCCTGATCGGCGTCGATCGTCGCTTTCACCTGGTTGACGACGGCGGTCTGCCGGTCGAGATTCTGCTGCGTTTCGGCCGCTTTGGCGACAAGCGTCTGAAAGCGTTCGAGATCTTTCTGGGCGCTGACGAGTTGTGCCTCGTCCTGCGCTTTCTTCGCCTTCGCCTGGTCGAGCGCCGCCTGATAGAGGCGGGGATCGATCTGCACCAGCACGTCACCCTGTCGCACCAGTTGGCCTTCGATGAAGTTCACCGATTGCAGCTTGCCATCGACCTGCGTGTGGATCGCAGTGGTGTTCGACGATTGCACGATGCCAAGGCCGGATAGATAAATCGGCACATCGCGCGTCGCCGCGCTCGCGACTGTCACGGGGACAAGCGGAGGCGCCGCGCGTGCCGTGGGCACCGCTTCGACTGACATATAGCGCCAAAGCGCAAGGCCTCCTGCCAACGCGACGATCACTGCAATGCATACGATTGCGGTAGTCCGTCGGCGGCGAGGCAAACGGCTGACTGTCTGTGTCATCGGGTCGCTCCCATATGCATCAATCAATTGTGCGTCGCACATGACCGCGGCGTGGCCGCTGCATTAAAGATTGGTAATCCAAGTCATTGCGAACGTTTGCGAATTTTACGCAGTGTTTATGCGCATGGTTGATTTGACAGCATATTGTCAATATGACAATATGCTGTCATGAAGAAACCGAGCCCCGCGCAATTGACCGACCTCATTCTGGAAATCTTCCGGACCAATGGACGCTTGCTGGCGGCGGGCGATGAACTTGTCGCCGATCTGGGCCTGACCAGCGCGCGCTGGCAGGTGCTGGGTGCGGTTGCATTGGCACCTGAAGCCCTGCCTGTCGCGCAAATCGCCCGCGATATGGGCCTGACGCGGCAGGCCGTCCAACGCATTGCCAACGATCTCGAAGCGGCAGGGTTGCTGCGTTTCGAGGAGAATCCGCGGCATCAACGCGCGCAACTTGTGTTGCTGACACCGGCTGGCCGGAAAGCTTTCGATGCAGCCATGACCCGTCAGCTTCCCTGGGCGAGGAACCTCGGCGCCCCGCTCAAGGCGGACGACGTGGAGACGGCACTGATCGTGCTGCGGACGATCCGCATGCGGACGGCCGAGCCTGCAACACCATCATCCCGACAACGAAAGAGCTAAGGAGAGGCAGCCATGCTACAACGTCTTGCGACATTTACCTGCGCCGCCGTCTTTGCGGCGATTGCGATCTACATCAGCATCGTCGAGCAGCCTTCGCGCCTTCTGCTGGATGACCGCGCGCAATTGCTGCAATGGGCATCCAGTTATCCGCCGGCGATGAAGATCCAGGGCGGGCTTGCGATTCTGGCGGGACTGTCGGCGCTCTGGATCTGGTTCCGATCGCGCAATCCGTTGTGGCTGATCGGCGCGATTCTGATCCTCGCCAATTGGCCCTACACGTTATTGATGCTCAATCCGATCAATCACGCCTTGATGGGCATGGCATCGTCGGCGAGCGCGGAGACAAGTCGCACGCTGGTCGAGCAATGGGGCTGGCTGCATGCGACGCGAAGCTTGCTCGGGCTTGTCACCGCTATCCTGTTTGCGATGGCCCTTCTGCGTGACGCAAATGGTCGTTCGCTGGTGATGGCTCAGGCGAAATAGCGATCGAGGATCAGCCGATAGATCGCGGTGAGCGCGACGAGTTCGTTGACCGGCACGCGCTCGTCGATGGCGTGCATGGTCTGGCCGACAAGGCCGAACTCGACGACCGAGCAGTAATTCTTGATGAAGCGCGCATCCGATGTACCACCGGTGGTCGAGAGGATCGGCTGGCGGCCGGTGATCTCGGTTACTGCGTTGGCAACAACGTCCGTGAACGGACCAGGTTCGACCACGAACACATCCGCATTCGAAGGTTCCCACTCGAACGAGAAGCGGATCTTGCCTTCGCCCGCCGCAAGCGCACGTTTCTCCAGCAGCGTCTTCAGCGATTCCTGATTCTGCAGGTCGTTGAAGCGGATGTTGAAACGGGCGCGGGCTTCGCCGGGAATGAGATTGACGGTCTTGTTGCCGACATCGATCGAGGTGAATTCGAGATTGGAGGCATCGAACAGCTTGCTGCCGTTGTCGAGCGGCTCGGCCTTCAGCGCCGCCACGAGCTTGACGAGGCCGGTCACTGGATTGTCGGCGCGTTCGGGATAGGCGACATGCCCCTGCTTGCCATGCACGATCAGCGTGCCGTTCAGCGAACCGCGGCGACCGATCTTGATGGTGTCGCCCAGCGCATCGCGGTTGCTTGGCTCGCCGAGAATGCAGTGATCGAACTTTTCGCCGTGCTTGTGCGCCCAGTCGAGCAGTTTCGGCGTGCCGTTGATGGCGACGCTCTCCTCATCGCCGGTGATCAGGAAGGAGATCGACCCTTTCGGCTTGCCGCCGTTGGCGGCGAGATAATCGAGCGCGGCTGCGACAGCGGCGGCGATGCCGCCCTTCATGTCGACCGCGCCGCGTCCGTAAAGAACGCCGTCGTCGATCTCGCCGGCAAAGGGCGGATGTGTCCAGGCCGCTTCATTGCCCGGCGGCACAACGTCGGTATGGCCGGCGAACATCAGATGCGGCGCGTCGGTGCCGATCCGCGCATAGAGATTCTCGACGTCCGGCGTGCCGGCTTCCGAGAAGGTCATGCGATGCGTCGTAAAGCCGGCGGCCTTCAATGTCTTCTCAAGGAAGGCCAGTGCACCGCCCTCGATCGGTGTGACCGAGGGGCAGCGCAGAAGATCGCGGGCTATGGCGACTGGATCGGCGGCCATCACTAGTCTCGCAGCAATTCGTTGATCGAAGTCTTGGAACGGGTCTGTTCATCGACGCGCTTCACAATCACCGCGCAGTAAAGATTCGGGCCGGGCTGGCCGTTTGGCAACGGCTTGCCGGGCAGGGTGCCGGGCACGACGACCGAATAGGCCGGCACTTCACCACGGAAGGTCTCGCCGGTTGCGCGGTCGATAATGGTGGTCGAGGCGCCGAGAAAGACCCCCATCGACAGCACCGAGCCCTCGCGCACCACGACGCCTTCAGCCACTTCCGAGCGCGCGCCGATGAAGCAATTGTCCTCGATGATCACTGGGGCCGCCTGCAGCGGCTCCAGCACGCCGCCGATGCCGGCGCCGCCGGAGATGTGGCAGTTCTTGCCGATCTGCGCGCAGGAACCGACCGTGGCCCAGGTATCCACCATGGTCCCCGAATCGACATAGGCGCCGAGATTGACGAACGAAGGCATCAGTACGACGCCGGGTGCAATGAATGCGGATTTGCGAACGACGCAATTGGGCACGGCGCGGAAGCCCGCGCTTTTGAACTTGCCTGCGGTCCAGCCTTCGAATTTCGAAGGGACTTTATCCCACCACACGGAATTGCCAGGGCCGCCGTTTAGGACGCTCATGTCGTTCAGGCGGAACGACAGCAGCACGGCCTTCTTCAGCCACTGATTGACCTGCCATTTTCCGTCCGCCTGGCGTTCGGCGACGCGCGCGGCTCCCGAATCAAGGAGGTCCAGAGCCTGTTCGACGGCGTCGCGCACCGCGCCAGTGGTGGCGGCGGTGATGGTGTCTCGTTTCTCGAACGCGTCATCGATGGTTTTGGCGAGCTGGTCGTGCGGCATGGTATCCCCCGGAAAATGAGCGCGGCAGGTGTGGCGCGGCGACTTGGCCCCTGTCAATGCCACGATTTTGCTTTCGCCCGGCATGCAAATTGCTGGACACTGCGCGCGGCCGTGTGAGTGCTCGATTGCCGGGAGGCGCGGCGCGAAAAAGGGATAACAACTGATGAAGGTTTGCTCACGTTTGTTGCGTGCTGCCGCCGTGGCGGTGGCCATGTCTGTACCGCTGGCGACACAGGCGCCGGCGCAGGAATGGCCGAACCGCGCCATTACGCTGGTTGTTCCATTTGCCGCAGGCAGCGCCTCGGACGTGATCGGGCGTGTTTTTGCTGCCCGTCTTTCCGAAGTGTTGGGCCAACAGGTCGTCATCGAAAATGTCGGCGGTGCTGGCGGCACGATCGGCGTCGGCCGTGTCTCCAAGGCCGATCCGGATGGCTACCAGTTTGTGATGGGCGGCATCGACACCTTCGCCATGAGCAAGGCGCTTTACAAGAAACTGCCTTACGACCCTGTCGCGGATTTCTTGCCGGTGGCGCTGGTTGCCGAACAGCCGATCATTCTCATGGTCCGCAAGGATCTGCCGGTGAAGAATTTCAAGGAATTTATCGCTCATGCCAAAGCCAATAAGGGCAAGCTGCAATACGGCTCGGCCGGTGTCGGCTCGGCCTCGCATCTCGGCTGCGCGCAATTGAATGCGGCGGCGGGAATTGAGGCTGTGCACGTGCCTTATCGCGGCTCTGCGCCGGCGATGCAGGACGCAATCGCAGGTCGCATCGATTACATCTGTGCGCTTGGTGCAGCTGCCATTCCGCAAATGGAGAACAAGTCGCTTAATCCTCTGGCGTCGCTGACCAAGGTCCGCTCGCCGCTCGCGCCGGATGTGCCGACCGCGATCGAAGAGGGTATTGCCAATTTCGAAGCGCCGTTCTGGAGCGGCTTCTTCGTGCCGAAGGGCACGCCGCAGGCGGTAATCGACAAGTTGCAGAAGGCGACAGTGACGATGATCGAGACGCCAGTTTTGACCGATCGCCTCAAGAAAGTCGGCTCGACCTTCGTTCCGGTCGACCAGGCCAATCCGGCCTATCTAAAGAAATTTCTTGATAGCGAAATCGACAAGTGGGGCGCGACCATCAAGGCGAGTGGCGTCACTCTCGATTGAGGGCCGAGTAAGGATGCTTGTGCAGGAAACCTAGCGCAGGCATCCGCTCAGGAACCGGGTCAGGTTGTCGGTCACGAAGTCCACGTGCGCGGCATCCTGTCCCTCCAGTTCCCATTCCTCGCGGAGGACGACGCGCGCGCCTTCCGGGACCACCAGCACGGTGGTGATACCGAGCGAATGTGGCACTGCCAGATTGCGCGACAGATCCTCGAACATGGCCGCCTTTGTCGGATCGACGTCGTGGCGCGCGAGGAAGCGGTCATAGGTCTTTGCCGATGGCTTCGGCTCGAGTTCGGCGGCGACAATGTCGAACACGTCCTCGAAATGCGTATGGATATCGAGCCGGCGCATGACCGCATCGGCATGCTTGCGCGTGCCGTTGGTGAGGATGAGCTTGCGGCCAGGCAGCTTGGCAATCGCATCGCCGAGTGCCGGGTTTGGCTCGAGCGGCGAATGGTCGATCTGATGCACCACCTCGAGGAAGTCGTCCGGCTGCATGCCGTGTTCGGTCATCAACCCGCGCATCGAAGTGCCGTAGCGGCGGTAATAATCCTTCTGCAGCCTGAAGGCCTCGTCATGCGCAATGTTGAGATAACTGGCGATGTAGTCGCGGATACGCGTATCGACCTGCTGCCATAGATTGAGGTGATGCGGATACAGCGTGTTGTCGAGGTCGAAGATCCAGGTGTCGACGTGGGAGAACGTCCTCACCTCGCTGCCGGTCTTCGGAAGCTCCGAATTTACCTTGTCTTGATTGGTGGTCATGGCGGCTTCTGTAAAGGAGCTGCCGCCCATATTCCAGTCACGCCTGACGGGCATGGCTCCTGAAAATTTTACTGCAACCCCCAATTGGGCAGGGTTGGATCGAAGCGCTTCACCATGGTCGCGCTGACGATGTGATCGTCGAATTCTTTGGTCGCGTCATTGGAGTTGTTGCGCAGGAACCGGTAATCCAGCCGCAGGTCTGCCTGTTTCCAGAAAAAGCCTGGTACGATTGCCGTTGCGCCCGGAATGATGAGCATATCGGCGCGATTGGCTCCGGTCGCAACGACGATGTCGTTGCGGTAATCGCGCCAGCTGACCGTGAGGCTGGCGCCGAGTGTCAGCCATTGCGTCGCTGTCTTGTAGACTTCGAGACGGCCGCCCCATTCGGTATAGGCGCCCGGCTGGATTTCAGTGACCAGGGCATTCACAACAGCGCCCGAAATATCGCTCCACAATACATAGGGCGACAGGATCGCGACACTGCCATCGCCCAGCACGTCGGGCTTCGCAAAGCGCAGGCGCGCTTCGGTGTACCAGCCGTGCTGTGACGGGAAATAATCGTCATAGGAGCGGTATGCCGCGCGCAGACGCAACGCGGAATAGAGGCCATCATTAGTACCTTCGAAGGTGAGAGCACCCGAGCCTTCGCCATAATAGAAGCGGTCGTTGAAATAGGAGGCCGCTGCGCCGACCGAAGGATTGACGCTGAGACCGGGAAACAGGTCGAAAATCGGACCGATTTCGCCGCCCGCATAGCCGTAACTCAGATCGCCATAGCGGCTGTTGATCTGCCCGGCGACGATGCCGTTGGTGCGCCAGCGCCGCCCATTGACATTGCGTTCGTCGCGCAAGGCCAGCGAACCTTGCGTAAACCAGTCGCCTTTGCCGCCGGGCAAATAATACATCGGGTTGGATTCATAGCCGGTGCCGAGTTCGGCGGTGAGCAACGTGAAGGATGGCTGCATGGCGCGACGCACACGCATCAATCCAACCTTGCCTTCGAAATTGTCCGGGTCGTTGACAAGAATGCGCTCGTAGGCGGCGAGCGCCCAGCGGATCTTGCCCCTCTCTTCGGCGAGGCGTGCGAAACGAAGGTTCAGTTCGGTGTTGGCCGGTTCACGCAAAATGCGCGCATACATCGCGTCCAGTTCGTCGGCACGAATTCCATGCGAGCTTGCGACAATAAAAAACGTGGCCAGAAGCCACGCCCACGCCCACTTCACGTTCACGTCATTCCGCCCCAACTTCCACGCAACACCGGGTCGCCAATTGCACTCTTCGTCTAGCGCAATCAATACGGGTCGGCTATGCAGAAAAACGTGAGTGGAGATTGAACGTCCTGGCGTGGTTCTGCGACCACACCGTGTGAACATCCGTCGGTAAAAAAGTAGCGAATGCTAATGCGCAAATCCCATGCCTCGCTGATCTCCGCCATGATTGCGATCTCCTGTGTGTTGCTGGGAAGCGCACCTGCGTTCAGCGTCGACTCGAAAATCGGTGTGGCTTCGGCCGTCAAAAATCAGGTGCAGGGGCGGGGAGCGCGCGCAATTGCCGCAGGCAGCGAGGTCTATGCCAATGAGCGCATCAAGACCGGCGATGCTTCAACGGCGCAGCTTCTGTTTCTGGATAAGACCGTCCTGAGCCTTGGCCCGAAGGCAGAATTGCTGCTCGACAAGTTCGTCTACGATCCCAACAAGGGAGCGGGACAGGTAGCGGTGAATGCGTTGCAGGGCTCGTTCCGCTTTGTCACCGGTGCGCAGAATCCGAACAATTACTCGATCAAGACACCTGTTGCGACGCTCGGCATCCGCGGCACGGTGATCGATCTTCTTGTGCAGAATGGACAGACTGTCGTGCTGCTGGTCGAGGGTGCTGTCAGCATCCGCATGGCCAATGGGCAGAGCTATCAACTCACCAAGCCCGGCACGGCCTTTGTCATCAGCGCCAATGGTCAGGTGAAAGGTCCGGTGCCGTGGGATGGCTCGATCATCAATGTCGCGGCCGGCGTGACATTTCCACTTTACGGCTGGTCGTTTTCCGGCGATCCGCAGGACAACCGCGTGCCATTCGACAAGATGCAGGCGATCGATCAGATCAATGCGATCAATGGGCGGGCCTATATTCCGCCTATACAGCAGCAGCCGAATCCTTATCCGTGTGGCAATAGCTGGTGTTACTGACGTGAGAGGCAGCGGCCGCACGGGCCTTTGCCTTCAGGGTTATGCCAGCGTAATCGTGTCGCCGGCCGTGATGCTGCCGCCCTCGATTACCTGCGCATAAATCCCGCAATCCATGTGCCCGAAGGCCTGCATCAAAGTCTTCGGAATTTCCATGTCGCGGATGCCGGTGCGCGGTTCGACATTGGTCGCTGCGCAGCGGACGATGCGCTTGACCACCTTGAGCCGCACATCGCCGATCGCAAGTGTCTGATTGAGGAAATCGAACTCGCGCCAGGCCGGCCAGCCTTCAACCAGCAGGTTGCCCCGGAAGCGGAGCGGATCAACCGGCGCCCCAACAGCATTTTCGACGGCGGCGACCGACGCCGCGTTGATGATCGAGACCACCTTGGCGGCGACATCGGAGAAGCTGTGGCCGTCGCCGTGGAGAACTTTCGGAGCGCCCCGCAATTCGTCGGCGCTGTAGTTTGTGAAAAACTCTTCGATCGTCTGCTGGCCTTCGGCCGTCCGGAGGTTGCCTCGCGCCACCTCGGCGCCGTTAAGCCGGATGGTCAAGGTGTGGGTCGCGTCATCGAAACGGGTGTCGAGTGCGGCCAGCCGCTCATTCCGCATCAGCATCAGGAAACGCTGCTTCGGGAAATACTGAGGAGCGGCTGGGTCGAAGCCGGAGGGACCGTTCTCGATCGCGTACAGCCGGTCGGCCGGCAGGGTCAGGCCGGGCGCCAAGGTGACGGCCGGTAGCGGTTCGGGCGTAAGGCCCTTTACCGGATAACGATAGATAGCTGAAATTCGAGCGGTCATGACCCCGACTTGTTAACGGGCGGCTGGTTGAGTTGCCAAGGAAATCGGCCGCGGAAGGCAGGAGGGAAATTTATCCTGTCCCCTCTTTCGGGCCGCAGGGCGGTTTCTTACATCGGAACTTGCGGATGCCCGGCCGGGGTCCGCCGGTAGAGTTTCTGTGTCGGCTGCCTTGGATTTCAAAGGCTTGCGCCGCAGGAACGACACCCTGATGCTCCGCAGGTGCCTCCTCGAGGGCCGCGGATCAGGCCGAAAGGGAGCGATTATGGATTTTGAAAAATACACCGAGCGTGTGCGCGGCTTCATTCAGTCTGCGCATTCTCTGGCCCTTCGGGAGGGCCACCCTCAATTCACCCCCGAACATCTCCTGAAAGTTCTGCTGGATGACCCGGAAGGGCTTTGCGCCGGTCTGATTGACCGAGCGGGCGGCAACGCCAAGCAAGCCCTCAAGGACGTCGAGGCGGCACTGAACAAGTTGCCGAAAGTGTCGGGCGGCGGCGCCAGCCAGCCGCAGATGGCGCCGGCGCTGGCGCGCATTTTCGACCAGGCCGAGAAAATCGCGCAGAAGGCGGGCGATTCTTACGTCACCGTCGAGCGATTGCTCCTGGCTTTCGCAATGGATCGCGAGAGCGAAGCCGGGAAGATTCTGCAAAAAGCAGGCGTAACACCGCAGAATCTCAATGCGGCAATTGAGGTAATTCGCAAGGGAAGGACGGCGGATTCCGCGACTGCGGAAAATGCCTATGACGCGCTGAAGAAATATGCCCGCGACCTCACCCAGGCCGCGCGGGACGGCAAGCTCGACCCCGTCATCGGCCGCGACGAGGAAATCCGCCGCACCATTCAGGTGCTGTCTCGGCGGACCAAGAACAATCCGGTGCTGATCGGTGAGCCTGGCGTCGGCAAGACTGCCATCGTCGAGGGTCTGGCGCTGCGCATCGTCAATGGTGACGTGCCGGATTCGCTGGATGACAAGCGGCTGCTGGCGCTCGACATGGGTGCCTTGATCGCCGGCGCGAAATATCGCGGCGAGTTTGAAGAGCGGCTGAAAGCTGTGCTGACGGAAGTCTCGGCCTCGGACGGCCAGATCATCCTGTTCATCGACGAGATGCACACGCTGGTCGGCGCGGGCAAGACCGATGGCGCGATGGATGCCTCGAACCTGCTCAAGCCTGCGCTGGCTCGCGGCGAACTGCATTGCGTCGGCGCGACCACGCTCGACGAATATCGCAAGCATGTCGAGAAGGACGCGGCGTTGGCGCGGCGCTTCCAGCCGGTCTTCGTCGAGGAACCGACGGTGGAAGACACCATCTCGATCCTGCGCGGGTTGAAAGACAAGTATGAGGCGCACCACAAGGTGAAGGTGGCGGATGCTGCGCTCGTTGCAGCGGCGACCTTGTCGAACCGCTACATCACCGACCGTTTCCTGCCCGACAAGGCGATCGATCTTGTCGACGAGGCAGCCGCACGGTTGCGCATGCAGATCGATTCCAAGCCGGAAGAGCTCGATAATCTCGACCGCGAAATCGTTCGTCTGAAAATCGAGCAGGAGGCGCTCCGCAAGGAGACCGATGCTGGCTCGAAGGAACGTCTGAAGCGGTTGACAAAAGAGTTGGCCGATCTCGAAGAAGAAGCCGATGCGCTGACCGCGAAGTGGAAGGCGGAAAAAGACAAGCTCACCCAGACAGCCGACCTGCAGAAAGAGCTCGATAAGCTGAAGAACGAACTCGCGGATGCAACACGCCGCGGCGATTATCAGCGCGCGGGCGAGCTGCAATACGATCGCATTCCGAAGGTCGAGAAGAAGCTGAAGGACGTCGAGGCGCAAAGCGCAGCGGGCGCCGTTCTGGCCGAGGAGGCCGTGACCGCGAGCCACATCGCGCAGGTCGTGTCGCGCTGGACCGGTATTCCGGTCGATCGCATGATGGAGGGCGAGCGTGAGAAGCTCCTCAAGATGGAAGAGCAGATCACCAAGCGTGTCATCGGACAGAAGGAAGCCGTGACGGCGGTTTCAACCGCGGTGCGGCGCGCGCGTGCGGGATTACAGGATCCGAACCGGCCGATCGGCTCGTTCATGTTCTTAGGTCCTACCGGCGTCGGCAAGACCGAGTTGACAAAGGCGCTCGCCGAATTCCTGTTTGACGACGAGCATGCGCTCGTGCGCATCGATATGTCGGAATACATGGAGAAGCATTCGGTTGCGCGGCTGATCGGTGCGCCTCCCGGTTATGTGGGTTACGAGGAGGGCGGTGCGCTGACCGAGGCGGTGCGACGCCGACCCTATCAGGTGATCCTGTTCGACGAGATCGAAAAGGCGCATCCGGACGTCTTCAACGTCTTGTTGCAAGTGCTCGATGATGGACGTTTAACCGACGGACAAGGCCGCACGGTCGACTTCCGCAATACGCTGATCGTCATGACGTCGAATCTCGGCGCCGAGTTTCTGGTCAACCAGAAGGAAGGTGAAGATTCGGAAGCCGTGCGTGATCAGGTGATGGCGGTGGTGCGTTCGGCCTTCCGGCCGGAATTCCTCAACCGTGTCGATGAGATCCTGCTGTTCCACCGGCTGCGCCGCGAGGATATGGGCCGCATTGTCGATATCCAGCTGCAGCGTCTGCTCAAGCTGCTGGACGAGCGCAAGATCACGATCAAGCTCGAACCCGCGGCCCGCGAGTGGCTGGCGGAGAAAGGCTACGATCCGGCTTACGGCGCGCGCCCGCTCAAGCGCGTGATCCAGAAGCAGCTGCAGGACCCGCTCGCCGAGCTGATCCTATCCGGCAAGGTCAAGGATGGCGATGCTGTGAAGGTATCGGCCGGCAAGAGCGGTCTAACTTTCAACGGCGTGGCTGTGAAGGAAGCGGCGTAAATCACCGTCATTTCGGACGCGCACGACAGTGCGCGATCCGGAAATCCATTTTCACAATTGGAGTGTCTGGATTCCGGGTTCGCTTGATTTGCAAGCGCCCCGGAATGACGGTGGTGCTACCGCGTCGCCGTACCGGTCTGAGCCACGCGCGGATTGGTTCTGGCCATCATGCCATCGACGCGATCGCGCTCGGCCTCGAAGGCCGCGAGCATCTGGTTCTCCAATGCACGACCGCGCGGCAGGCGGATACGCATAGGATCGACGAAGCGGCCGTTGACCAGGATTTCGAAGTGGAGATGGGCGCCGGTTGAAAGACCCGTCGAACCGACGAAGCCGATGACCTGACCTTGTCGCACCTTGACGCCGGGCTCGATTCCGCGAGCATAGGCGGTCATGTGACCATAGGCGGTTTCGTAGCCGTTATTGTGCTTCATGCGCACATATTTGCCGTAGCCGCCTTCCCAGCCGACTTTCTCGATCACGCCATTACCGGCAGCGAAGATTGGCGTGCCGTTGGGGGCGGCCCAGTCTACCCCGGTATGCATCTTGGCGTAACCGAGAAGCGGATGCCGGCGGACGCCGAAGGCGGAACGCATGATCGCGTCGGTGGCAAGCGGTTTCCGGACAAGGAATTTCTTCGCGCTCTTACCAGTCTCGTCATAGTAGTCGACGACATTGTCGTCGGGAGATTGGAAGCGATAGAATTTTTTCTGCTCGCCGCCGACGGTCAGCGATGCGAATAGGACGTCATTGCGGTTTTCGCTGCCAGGCGTTTCATCCTCTCCGGCATAGAAGACGTCGAAGGAATCGCCCGGCTGGACCCGGCGCTGGAAGTCCACGTCATAGGAATAGACGCGGATCATTTCATCGATGACGGCGCGCGGGATCTGGTTGCGCAGTGCGGTCTCGTAGATGCTTTGATAAAGCCGGACGCCGGTGCCGTCGTCTTCTTCCTCTTCTTCGCGCGCCTCCGCCACCGTGCTGTTGTTCATGACATTGACATCGACCGAGACATAACGGCCGAGATCGGAGAGGGCGATGACCGCTTCGATGGCCGTGTCATTGGCGACAATGACGCGGACAGGCTGCTGGCGCTGGCTGCCAGGCACGCTCGACAGCAGGATGCGCAGCCGCTGACCTTCCTTAAGGCCATTGTCGCGGCCGCGCGAGCCAAGCGCTGCAGCAATGGCCTTGATCTCGTCGGGGAGGGCACCGAGTTCGCGCAGGATCGAGCCGATGCTATCGCCCTTCTTCACGAACATTGTGCGTTCGTTTGCGGCCACGCCGCCGCTTGCCTGATTCGCGGTCTTGGGAAGCAGGGTGATGTTTTCCGGGACGATACGCGCCTCGAAGCCCGCATAGGGGTCGGGCGTGCCTTCGGCGGCATAAGCGAGAGGTTGCGCCACGGATGACAGGCCGGCGACCGCATAACGTGTGGTGTCGCGGGCGTTCCAGTTCGCGGCTTCACGCACGCTGGCAAGGACCTCATCCATGCCGAGTGCGCCGGCGATCTTGGCGCGTGGAAGAATGGAGGACAGGTCGCGCTGCACGAAAGAGACTTCGGCGTCTGGTTCGGCGGCTTCATTGGCGTTTTCGGCGACGACGGGATTGTCGACGTCGGCCAGAAGCTTTTGCGGATTAAAGGGCGGGATCTTGGCGGACAATTCGGTGGTCGCCATGGCGAGGTTGGATGAGACGCGCACGAAGGGGCGGACCCGCACGATCTCGCGATTGCCGACGCGACTTATTGTCGAGACCCGGATCACCTGGCGCGCGGCATTGGTTTCACCGGCAGGGGGCAGCCGATCGGCTTTGCGCGGGCCGACCGGCCGGTCACCGCCGATCGCCCCGCGCAGGGCGTTATCCATGCGCTCGGGCATCGCTGCGAAATGCGCTTCGCCATCAAGAGACGTGAAAACGGCACCGCCCATCAGGGCTGCGCCGCACAGGCCGGTCAGGATCGTTCCGGAAAACCATTGGGCCGAGATTCGGCGGCGATCGACAGTGACGCCCGTGCCCCCATCCACTGACAGCGGCGGCTCATTGCCGAGATCGATGCGATCGATCTCGCTTTTGTGCCGGTGTGCCCCCCGCCTTCCGTGGTCCAAAACGTCGTCCCCTAACGTCCAAGCGCGTCAAATGTCCGGACCGTCACGTGTGGCCGGTTCGATCTGCAGTTTCGTCCTCGCGCTTGGCGTCCCCCACCGGAATCCGAAGCAGCGGCACGATGCCGTGGCAGCAAAGACGCGTCAATTGCCGGTTTGGGCCAGCACTGCACGGCGACGCCACCCATTTCTGCCTTGATCCGGAATGGGCCGCCCCGGCCCGAAACGAATTATCCCCACAAGAGTGTGGAAGAACGACCGACGAATGTGGCTTGAGTACGGCGCCGTTGGGCTGTGGAAACTTGAAAAAGCGAGGTTTTATGCCCACTTCAGGGCTACCGGGCTCCCACTGCAGTGCAGCGCGATTTTTTTGGCTGTAATCGTGTTGACATGAAAAGGTGAGCCGAATATATACCCCACCACTGGCGCGGCGCACTGCTCCGGCGTGACGGCGGGCCTTTCGAAGCACCTTCACTGTTACAGTGACCCAAGCTTCCGATCAGTTGTCGGGAGCCTAAATGCTTCGCTGCTGAATTCTTCCCCAACCCTTGGGGATGGAGCCTCCCAGGCTCCGGGCTGTTTGAAAAGTGAATCGGAAGAAAGAGAAACGTGGACGGCGGATGTCCTTGCGGGCCGCTTCCAACGATCGAAGTTCGCTTCGATCGGAGGCGCGGCCGAGAGAATATTCGGCGGTCTACGTTTCAAGGTACATCGCTGATCGAGCAATCGGTCAGTGTATGGACCTCGTCAAACGTTGTGATCAGCCGAGATCAAATCTCTTCAACTTGAGAGTTTGATCCTGGCTCAGAGCGAACGCTGGCGGCAGGCTTAACACATGCAAGTCGAGCGCCCCGCAAGGGGAGCGGCAGACGGGAGAGTAACACGTGGGAACGTACCTTTCAGT
>Ga0164243_10002039_pt1 | contig 33793 bp, 32 predicted proteins | sample OricompcompostOP_FD_108781 | JGI IMG/M metagenome (GOLD analysis project Ga0164243, IMG submission 108781) | Organic Plus compost microbial communities from Emeryville, California, USA - Original compost - Organic plus compost (OP) | ecosystem: Engineered > Solid waste > Mixed feedstock >... | reverse complement strand
GCTCCGAAGGCCCCGGCCCCCTGATTTCGGCGATCGGACGGACCACCCAGGATCTTCCCATTCCCGTCACCATCGTGCCCGGCCATCTAAGCGACGACGAACTGGATGCGTTGACCTAGGTCAGTTCACCCGGTTGACCTTGGCCGCTTAAACGCCACTTATAGGGGGTGCCGGTTGCATCCCTGCCCGGCCCAATCCTAAGCCGAGAGTCCAAGCCGATGTTTATCCAGACCGAAGCCACGCCGAACCCGGCAACCCTGAAATTCCTTCCGGGACGCGCCGTGCTCGACGGCACGCTGGAAATGACCGACCGGGAGCAGGCGGCAAAATCGCCGCTGGCGGAGAAGCTGTTCGACGTCCCCAATGTCAGCGGCGTGTTTTTCGGCTCCGATTTCATCACCGTGACCAAGACCGCCGGCGAATGGCAGCAGCTCAAGCCGCTGATTCTCGGCGCGATCATGGAACACTATATGTCCGGCGCGCCGCTGCTGCGGGATGGTGCCGAAGCCGACGCTTCGGACGAAGACGAATTTTTTGACGCAGCGGACGAAGAGACCGTGAACACGATCAAGGAATTGATCGAAACCCGCGTCCGCCCGGCCGTCGCCAACGACGGCGGCGATATCACCTTCCGCGGCTTCAAGGACGGCGTCGTTTTCCTGTCGATGAAGGGCGCGTGCTCAGGCTGCCCCTCCTCGACGGCAACGCTCAGGCACGGCATCCAAAATCTGCTGCGGCATTTCGTGCCGGACGTGACCGAGGTTCGCCCGGTCTAACGAGACTCCTCCCCTCGTCCCACACATCCTGGTCATCCCCGCGAAGCGGGGGATCCATAACAGCCGCTCTGCGATATGGGTCGCCGCTTTCGCGCGGACGACAATACGATGTATGACGTCCGTATGCTCGTTCTCGCCATCGACACCGCGTTAGAAGCTTGTTCGGCCGCGATCTACGATTCGGCACAAGAGATCGTGGTCGCCAGCGACACGCAGATCATGACGCGCGGTCATGCCGAAGCCTTGATGCCGCTCGTGGCTGGCGTGATGGAGCAAGGCGCCGTTGCGTTCGCCGATCTCGACCGTATTGCCGTGACGGTCGGTCCCGGCAGCTTCACCGGGCTGAGAGTCGGCATCGCTGCCGCGCGCGGACTGGGCCTGGCCGCGAAAAAACCTGTGATCGGCATCACGACGCTCGCTGCGCTTGCGGCGCCATATATCGCCACCGACCCCGGCACGCCAGTGGCCGCCGCGATCGATGGCCGTCATCGTCACATCTATCTGCAACTCTATGGCGCCGGCGGCCATGTCCTGCTGACACCGCGCATCGTGCCGGTCGCCGAAGCCGTTCACGCTGCGGCAGGAGCGTCTGCACGTCTTGTCGGATCGGGTGCGGCGATGATGGCCGGGATCTGGCCAGCTGCAGCAAAGCTACCGCAGATCGACGAGCGTCGCGCCCCGGACGTTGACTGGGTGGCCCGGCTCGGCGCACGTGCAACGCAACAGGAAGCACCGCCGAAGCCCCTCTATCTGCGGCCACCCGATGCACATCCGCAGACGGCAGCGCAATTGCCACGCCGATGAGATGGTTGTTTGATCTGTTCTCGCCGGCGCGTCCGCCGGTTGTGTCCGATGCCGCGACACGCGACAGCGCAGCTATTGCAAAGCTCCATGCGGCGTCGTTCCAGCGCGGCTGGAGCGAAGACGAGATTGAGCATTTGTTGGTCGACCGAAACGTTGTGGCTCACCGCGCTGCGATCGGAAGAAATTTTGCCGGCTTCGCCATGTCGCGTATGGCCGCGGACGAAGCCGAAATCCTGTCCATCGCCGTATCCTCGTCCTATCGTGGTCGCAATATTGCGCGCACGCTGCTGCGGCATCATCTGGGGCGTCTGGCGGCTTTCGGCATACGCGCCGTTTTTCTGGAAGTCGATGAAGGTAATGTCCCGGCGCTGCGGCTTTATCGCCGTGCGGGATTTGTGGAAGTCGGACGCAGAGAGGGCTATTACCCCAATGCTTCGGGGCGGCCGACCAGTGCACTGGTTTTGCGGCGCGACCTCGACTGATGGACGGGCGGCGGCCCCGCTCCTAGAATGGGCCGATAAGCGGAGATGGATGTGGCCTTGAAGGCGGCTAATCTAAAGAACGTCACAAGCATCGAAGCGCGCTGCGCCGAGAAGGGCATGCGCATGACCGAGCAAAGGCGCACCATTGCACGCGTGCTCAACGATGCCGACGATCATCCTGACGTTGAGGAATTGTATCGCCGCTGCGCCAAGCTCGATGACCGCATCTCGATCTCGACCGTGTATCGAACCGTAAAACTGTTCGAAGATTCCGGTATCATTGAACGCCATGATTTTCGTGAGGGGCGGGCCCGGTTCGAGCAGATTTCCGACGTCCACCATGATCATCTGATCAATCTTCGCACCGGCGAGGTGATCGAATTCCAGTCGGAGGAGATCGAGCGGTTGCAGGCGGAGGTCGCCCGGAAACTCGGCTACAAGCTGGTCGACCACCGGCTCGAACTCTATGCCGTCCCTCTGGATGAGGAGAAAAAGAGCTGAGCAAATTAGGTATTTTATTACCTATTTTGCCGGCTGTGCGCTTGCGGCGTGAAAATTTCGGCCTATTTCGCCATCGGATTGGTCCTTCAAAGGCCGATCTCTAGCGGGTGCGCATTCCTTTTTGGCGGGTTTGGCTGTAAAGATGGGTCCTAGGAACCCCGGCATGTCTGTCGTATTTGCACTGAAGGATCAGGACCGTTGACGCATTTCGCGCCGACAGCGCCCCATCACGCGGCATGACCGGACACCGCAAGCTCTATATCAAGTCCTACGGTTGCCAGATGAACGCCTACGACTCACTTCGTATGGCAGACATGCTGGCCCCGGAGGGATTCACCGAGACTACGGACGTCAATGACGCCGATCTCGTGGTGCTCAACACCTGCCACATCCGTGAGAAGGCCGCGGAAAAGGTCTATTCGGAGATCGGCCGCCTTCGGATGATGAAGGACGAAGCAGCGGATGCCGGCCGGAAGGTAACGATCGCTGTCGCCGGTTGCGTCGCACAGGCCGAGGGCGCCGAGATTATGCGGCGCGCCCCAGCCGTTGATCTTGTCGTCGGACCGCAAAGCTATCACCGCCTGCCCGGCCTGCTGGAACGAGCCGCGCGCGGCGAACATCCGGTCGAAACCGAATTCCCGGCGGAAGACAAATTCGATTTTCTGAAAAATCCCACGCGCGAAAAAATCCGCGCACGTGGCGTCAGCGCTTTCCTCACGATCCAGGAAGGTTGCGACAAGTTCTGCACTTTCTGCGTCGTGCCTTACACGCGTGGTGCTGAAGTTTCGCGTCCTGTGGCAAAGATCCTGGGCGAGGCTGAACGCCTTGCGGATGCCGGCATTCGGGAAATCACGGTGATCGGCCAGAACGTCAACGCCTATCATGGCGAAGGACCGGATGGCCGCACCTGGACGCTGGCGCACTTGCTTGGACGTCTTGCGCAAATTCCCGGCATCGATCGCCTGCGTTACACGACGAGTCATCCGCGTGACGTCGATGACAGTCTTGTCACCGTCCATCGCGATCTGCCTGAATTGATGCCGCAACTGCATCTGCCTGTGCAGTCAGGCTCCGACCGCATCCTTGATGCGATGAACCGGCGGCATACGCGCGATGATTATATGCGTGTCATTGACAGGTTGCGCGCTGCGCAACCGGCACTGGCGTTTACGTCCGATTTCATTGTCGGTTTTCCCGGTGAGACCGATGCCGATTTCCGTGACACGATGAGACTGATCGAGGACGTGCAATTCGCCGGTTCTTTCTCATTCAAATATTCGCCGCGTCCGGGAACACCCGCTGCGGATATGGACAACCAGGTCCCCGAAGACGTGAAGACGCAGCGTCTAAAAGAATTGCAGGAACTGATCGACCGACAACAAGCCGGTTTCAACCGCGACTGCGTCGGACAGACGCTCGATATCCTGTTCGAGAAAATCGGCCGCCATCCGGGGCAGATTGTCGGCAAATCACCTTATCTGCAGCCGGTGCAAGTCATGGCGCCGCCATCTCTGATTGGCACAATCGCGCCGGTGAAAATCGACGATACCGGAAGCTACAGCTTGTTTGGGACACTTGCAGTAAAGGGCGCGGCAGAAGCTCCTCAACGGGCGCCGCTCGCCGCGATAGGAGTATGACGGTCTTGCGCAATTACAAGCCAGGCCAAGATTCTCCAATCACGCCGAAACCTGGCGACGAACCGCCGACGCAAACGATGCTCGCGTTCGACGACAATAAGCTGGCATCGACGCTGTTCGGCCAATATGGCCAGAATCTTGCGCTGATTGAACGCAAGCTCAATGTCGTCGCGGACTCGCGCGGCAATCACGTGACGATTGAGGGGCCACGCGAAGCCTGCGATCAGGCACGTCGTGTGCTGGAAACCTTGTATGAACAACTCAAAAGTGGCGGCGATCTGGTGCAGGGCGATGTCGAGGGCGCCATTCGCCAGACGGTGTCGCAAGGCTCGCTGTTCGACCGAGATCCAACAACGGCGCGGCCGAATTTCGCCGATATCTCGCTGCGCAAGCGCAACGTCCGCGCCCGCACGGCCGGGCAGGATGCATACATTCGCGCATTGAAGCGCCATTCGCTTGTTTTCGGCATTGGCCCTGCTGGTACCGGCAAGACCTGGCTGGCCGTTGCACATGCGATTTCGCTGTTCGAACGCAAGGAAGTCGATCGCATCATCCTGTCGCGCCCCGCGGTTGAAGCCGGTGAACGTCTCGGCTTCCTGCCCGGCGACATGCGCGAGAAGGTCGATCCCTATCTGCGTCCGATCTATGATGCATTATTCGATCTGATGGACATGCGTATCGTCGAACGTGCGTTGCAGGCCGGTGAAATCGAAATCGCGCCACTCGCCTTCATGCGCGGCCGCACGCTGCACAATGCCGCTGTCATTCTTGACGAAGCGCAGAACACGACATCGATGCAGATGAAGATGTTCCTGACGCGTCTCGGCGAAAACAGCCGCATGATCGTCACCGGCGATCCGAGTCAGATCGATCTGCCGCCCGGCCAGATTTCGGGCCTTTCGGAAGCGACAAGATTGCTGGCCGATGTCGAGGGCGTGGGTCAGGTTACATTCAAGAATGAAGACGTGATCCGCCATGAGCTGGTGGCGCGCATTGTTGCGGCCTATGACCGCGCCACTGCGTCAAAATCGCGCGAGACAAAATGATGCGGGCTGCCGCGACCAAGGACGCGCATGCGAGCCCGGCGATTGACGTGATCGTCGAAGCCGAGGCGTGGGCCGCGCACGACGCCGAAACGATCGTACGCAAGGCCATCGAAGCAGCCGCCGCCTTCGAAGGCAGACCTGGCGAAGTCGCTGTGATGCTGACCGACGATACGACGATCCGGCAATTGAACGCGCAATGGCGCGGTATGGACAAACCGACGAATGTGCTGTCTTTCCCCGCCGGCAACATTGCGGCAGCGCAAGAAGGCCATCTCGGCGATATCGCTATTGCCTATGAAACCTTGGCTCGCGAAGCCGAGGCTGAAGACAAGGCATTCTCCGATCATCTCGCGCATCTGGCGATTCACGGGTATCTTCATCTGATCGGATTCGATCATGAAACCGACGATGACGCCCTGCGCATGGAAAGCCTGGAGACGCGCATCTTGTCGAGCCTTGCTATCGCCGACCCTTATGCAGACCGGAAATTGGCGGACTAAAGAGAACCATGCCTGACACCGATGGTCCAAGTACCAGCGACACCAGTCGCAGTGAGACCGGGGCCGAACCGAGCACTAGTCGCAACCTTCCCGTCCCTGTCAGCAATGGCATGCGTGATCACGGCGAAGGTGTTTTCTCCAAGTGGTTGCGCATGCTTTTTGGATTGCGCCCTAGCTCAACACGAGCCGACCTCAAGGAAGTGCTGGAAGAAAGCACGCCCGCGGATCTCGGTTTCTCGCCGGAAGAAGGCACGATGCTCAAGAATATTCTTGGGCTACGCGAACGGCGTATCGACGACGTCATGGTGCCGCGCGCCGATATCATTGCGGTCCAGCAGGATATTCAACTCGGCGAATTGATGAAGATGTTCGAGAATGCCGGACATTCTCGATTGGTCGCGTACAATGACACGCTCGACGACCCGGTCGGCATGGTCCACATCCGCGACCTGATTGCATTCATGACAGCGCACGCGGCGGTGAGTCCAACCACCAATGCACGACGCAAGAAGCCGAAACCGGCTGGGCTCGATCTCGCTGCGATCGACCTCGCCATGCCGTTGTCCGAAGCAAAGATCGTCCGGCCGATCCTGTTCGTGCCGCCATCAATGCCAGCCATCGATCTTCTCGCAAAAATGCAGGCGACACGCATTCACCTTGCGCTTGTCGTCGATGAATATGGCGGCACCGACGGTATCGTGTCGATCGAGGACATTGTCGAACTGATCGTCGGCGATATCGAGGATGAACATGACGACGAGGAGGCTCCGGATATCCTGCAGCAAGCGGACGGCTCCTTCGTTGCCGATGCGCGTGCAAGCCTGGAGGACGTCATTGCCGCCATCGGCAATGGCTTCGATGTCGGCGAAGCGCTGAACGAAGTCGATACACTGGCAGGCTATCTGGTGTCGCGCGTCGGCCGAGTGCCGGTGCGCGGAGAATTGGTGCCAGGTCCGGAAGGTTACGAGTTCGAAGTGCTGGATGCCGATCCTCGCCGGGTGAAAAAGGTGAAGATCCATCACGGCACGAGCCCGCGCCTTGAAGCCTCACAGGACTTGCAAACAGCGCCCCAAGCTCCGAGCACATCCCCCGCCATCTCCGCTCCGCCGGAGTCGGACATCACGAAGACCACGCAGCAACCGTGAGCCTCTCCAAAATTGCCCATGCTGTCGTCCTGGCCTGGGGCTGGCGCCGTGCTCTGATTTCATTTGCAGCCGGAGCCGTCTCCGTTCTGGCGCTGCCTCCATTCGATGTCTGGCCGATCCTGTTTCTCACCTTCCCTGTTGCGGTGTGGTTGATTGACGGATCGGGGGCGGGACGTTTCGGGGGCTGCGCGGCGGCAGGCCTTGCCGGCTGGTTCTTCGGCTTTGGCTATTTTCTGGCCGGCCTCTACTGGATCGGCCATGCCTTTCTGGTGGATGCAAAAACGTTCGGTTGGCTCCTGCCCATCGCCGTGACTGTCCTGCCCGCCGGACTGGCTATTTTTACGGCCGCCGGCTTCGCGCTAGCCCGGCTGCTCTGGCAGCGAGGTCCAATCCGTATCCTGTCGCTCGCCATCGCCCTGACCTTCGTGGAATGGCTGCGTGGGCATGTGCTTAGCGGCTTTCCATGGAATGCTTATGGCTATGCACTCGCGGGCAATCTGGCGCTGGCGCAAACGCTATCCATCATCGGACTCTGGGGATTGACCGCGCTTTCGATTGCGATCTTCGCAAGCCCGGCAACATTGGCCGATGAAGCAGTCGATACAAAACGCCGGTGGCTGCCATTGGCCCTGTCCGGTGCGGTTCTTGTGGTGATGGCAAGTTACGGAGCGGTCCGTCTCGCACGCACGCCAACCGAATTCGTCAAAGACGTGCGGTTGCGCATCATGCAACCCAATCTTCCGCAGGACGAAAAATTCAATTACGGCGCGCGGCAGAAAATCATGAATCACTATCTGTCACTGTCGGATCGCGCGACCACGCCGCAAACTTCGGGCTTGCGCGATGTTACGCATCTGATCTGGCCGGAATCCGCATTCCCTTTTTTCCTGACACGCGACGGCGATGCGCTCGCACAGATTGCCAGCCTTCTTCCGGAAGGGACGATCCTGCTCACAGGCGCGGCGCGTTACGCCGATCCGCTGCCAGGTGAGCGAAGGCCGCGTGCCTATAACTCCGTCTATGCGATCGATCACGATGGCAGCGTGCTGTCAGTCTATGACAAGGTGCATCTCGTACCGTTCGGCGAATACTTGCCGTTTCAATCCACGCTGGAGCGACTGGGTTTTCTGCAACTGACGAAAGTGCAGGGCGGATTCCTGGCCGGTGATCGGCACCGCATCTATGATTTGCGGAGAGCACCGCGCTTTCTGCCGCTGATCTGCTACGAGATCGTTTTTCCCGGCGCTATCGTCCCGAACGATGATCGACCGGGCTGGCTTCTGAATGTCACGAACGATGCGTGGTTTGGCATCAGTCCGGGCCCGTATCAGCACTTTCAACAGGCACGCGCACGCACAATAGAGGAAGGGCTGCCGCTCGTGCGGGCGGCCAATAACGGTATCTCTGCCGTCATTGATCCGCTTGGACGTATCATTCAGCAACTGCCACTTGGGACCGAAGGCGTTCTTGATTCGCAATTGCCCCGTCCGCTGGCACCGACAGTCTATGCTCGTTTTGGCGATAGCCTTGCTGGCATCATCTTCGCTGTGTTCTTGCTGACTGTCTTACGGTATCGACGCGCCAAACCCAGCTAATTTGGTATTTTATTACGCGCCCAGTAACCGTATCTGCGCAAAATTTGTCGGAATAAATTCGCTCTTCGGGCTTCTCGCCCGAATTACGCTATAGGAAATCAAATTTTCCAGGCCGCTTGAGGCGACGGAGCGCTTTCCAGCGCGTACTTTGTACGAGATGCAACCTGCTTATACTGTAAAATAATTTGACGATCTGGAAAAACGTGCGCAAACAGCCGATCACCCCGACGCGGGTTTCAGGACATCCAAGCGCAACGCGCGCGGGAGATGAGTGAGTATGATCAAGAAAGCCCCCAATCCGACAGACAAACATGTTGGCAGCCGCGTACGCATGCGACGCATGATGCTCGGTATGAGCCAGGAAAAGCTGGGGGACTCTCTTGGACTGACGTTTCAGCAGGTTCAGAAATACGAGAAGGGCACGAACCGGATCGGCGCAAGCCGCCTGCAGCAGATTTCGAGCATCCTTCAAGTCCCGGTCTCCTTCTTTTTCGAAGGCGCGCCCGTGGCAGCCAATGACCAGGCCGGTTTTGGTGAAGCACCCTCACCGACCTATGTGTCGGATTTTCTCGCAACCTCTGACGGTCTCGCCCTGACCCGCGCATTCATGCGCATTGAGGATGCCAAGCTCCGTCGAAAGATCGTCGATCTCGTCGAGCAGATCGCCGGCGAGGACAAAAATTAAGCAGCCCATAGCCGCCCAACTCAGAGGCCCACTCAGCCCACATCTTGACCGCAGGATGACAACGCTGCATTGAAAACGCCTCTGACAACTGACGAACGGTCCGTTTTCGTCCCTAGGGGGAGTCTACCAGTGCCGCGCAAGAGCCACCTGTTTACGAGTGAATCCGTCTCCGAAGGGCATCCGGACAAGGTCTCAGACCAGATCTCCGACGCCATTCTCGACGCGTTTCTTGAGAATGACGTCAAACTCGGCATCGCCGATGACAGCTTGGTCAATACCCGCCTTGGCTGCGAGGTCCTGACCACCACCAATAAGATCGTGATTGCCGGCGAGGGCCGCGGTCAGGCGCCGTTGTTCAAGAAGTACGGTTCAGAGGCCGTCATCAACCGCGAGCAGATCGCCCAGATCGCCCGGGACGTGGTGAAGGACATCGGCTACGACCAGGATGGTTTCTCTTTCCATGGTGCCGATATCGAGGTGCTGCTGCACGGTCAGTCGCCCGACATCGCCATGGGCGTCGATGCCAAGAAGAAAAAGAGCGGGGAGCAGGAAGGCGCCGGCGACCAGGGCATGATGTTCGGCTTCGCCTGCACCGAGAGCGAGGTCTATGAAAAGAACTCGTTCATGCCGGCGCCGATCTATTTCGCGCACAAGATCCTCAAGATCCTGTCGGAACAGCGCCATTCCAAGAAACTTTTCGACCTACAGCCCGATGCCAAAAGCCAGGTCACGGTCAAGTACGAGGACGGCAAGCCGGTCGGCTGCACCAAGGTTGTGGTCTCCACCCAGCACAATGCCACCAACCGCAACGGCAAGAAGTATACGCCGGCCATGGTCCGCGACCTGATCGGCGATGCGGTCGCGTCCGCGCTGCCGAAGGGGTGGATGCCGAAGAAGGACTCGGACTTCCTTGTCAATCCGACTGGCAACTTCGTGGTCGGCGGCCCAGACGGCGACTGCGGCCTGACCGGCCGCAAAATCATTGTGGACACCTATGGCGGCTATGCGCCGCATGGCGGCGGCGCATTCTCTGGCAAAGACCCGACAAAGGTGGACCGCTCGGCCGCCTACGCCGCGCGCTACCTCGCCAAGAACGTAGTGGCGGCCGGCCTTGCCGAGCGCTGCACCATCCAGGTTGCCTACGCCATCGGCGTCGCCGATCCGATGTCGCTTCTGGTCGATACCCATGGCACCGGCCAGGTCGATGACGGCAAGCTGGAAAAGGTTCTCGCGGAGTTGTTCCCGCTGCGTCCGACCAATATTCGCCGGACGCTCAAGCTGAACCGGCCGATCTATCGCCGCACCGCCGCTTACGGCCATTTCGGCCGCGCGCCGGAAAAGGACGGCGGCTTCTCCTGGGAGAAGACCGATCTCGCCGACCAGATCCGCAAGGCGGTGAAATAACAAAACCAGACCAACGATTTGCGTTGAGTTTTGCGAACGGCCGCATCATGGATGCGGCCGTTATGCATTCCGACACCCAGAACGACGATCCCGCCGGCCGGCAAGGCGCCTTCTTTGGCCGCCGCAAAGGTAAGAAATTACGGGCAGGACAGGCCCGCTTAACCGAGACTTTGCTGCCGAGGCTTTGCCTTGATCTGCAATCTTCTGCCCCTGCCGCTGTGGCAGAACTTTTTCCGGCCCCCGTGCGCGAGGTGCGGATGGAAATCGGCTTCGGCGGCTCCGAACATCTGATCGCGCAGGCCGGCCTCTATCCCGATTGCGGCTTCATCGGCATCGAGCCCTTCATCAACGGAATGGCCAAGGCGCTGGCGGCGATCGACGCCAAGGGCATCACCAACATCCGGCTGCATCACGGTGACGCAACCGACGTCCTTGCCTGGCTGCCGGCGGCATCGCTGACCCGCGTCGATCTTCTCTATCCCGATCCATGGCCGAAGCGCCGCCACTGGAAGCGTCGTTTCGTGCAGGACAAAAGCGTCGCGGCTCTCGCGCGCGTGCTGCACAAAGGCGGCGAATTCCGTTTTGCCTCGGATATCGACGACTATTCTGCCTGGACGCTGGTGCGGCTGTTGCGTTCGCCGGATTTCGAATGGACTGCCGAACGCGCCGACGACTGGCGCAACCCGTGGTCCGACTTCGGCGGCACACGCTATGAAGCCAAAGCAAAACGCGAGGGCCGTACGCCCTGCTATCTCGCGTTTCGCCGGCGGTAAAACCCATTCGCCGTCATTCCGGACGCGCGCCATATCGCAGGCAAATTTACGCAGCCAGCGTAAGCGTGCCTGCGCACGATCCGCAATCCAGAGACAGAGGGATATTTGACTGGATTCCGGGTTCGCAGCGCTGGCTGCACCCCGGAATGACCGCGAACTCAGATCGCGGCCGGAATACTTCCCGGCGACAATTGCCAGAAACGGACGACGCGCTGTGCGGTGGCAGCGGACAGCTTGTCGAAATTGGAATGCGCCGTTTCCAGTGTCGGTGCGGCTTTGCCACGCGTGCCGAGACGCGCCTGGATGATGTTGCGCACGGTCGGCCAGGAATAGCCTGCAGCCTTACACAGGATCAGGATCGGGTCGGGCCGATCCCCATTCATCAGGCGCTCGACGACATCGATCGGCACTTCGGTCAGTTCGGACAAGGCGGCGACCGTGCTGTCATATTCCTTTGACCGCGCAAAATCGGCGAGCTGCGTTTCGGTCAATTCGCCGGCCTGCGCAAGCACACGGACCTGCTCTTGTGCTTGGGAGAAATCGCGGATCGGCTTTCGGGCAACTTCGTCCGACACCTTGGCGAGAACGGTGCGGATATATGCCTGCGTTTCCGGCCTCGCATTCGCCAGCAGCCGCTGCCGTACGACATCGGTGGCGCGCGTCAGCAACTCACGAAAGAGATGATCAGGGATATCGGTGCGCAACGCCACCGTTTCAGCCAGCACGCTGTCATGTTCGGCACTGCGGAGCAGCGCGGTGAAGCCGTTATCAGAGAGACGCGCGCCGACATTACCGGCCAGTTTGCGTTTCACCATCAGATCGCCGCGACGAACGATGATGTCCGTCACCGGCTCCTCGATCCGAAGGCGGCTAGAAATCGCAAACAGATGATCAATGCTCTTCGTGCTGGCGATATCCACAAGGTCGGCCGTGACCAGACGCGGGGACTGCGCGAGCATCGGCCCGGCAATCATAATGTCATCGTCCTTGGCCAAGCGCCGCACAACGTTGATCGGCGAATCCGACATCGGCGCAAGCTGGCGCGACAATTCGACAAGGGCCTTGCCTTCGATCTCGCTGATCAACATGAGAAACACATCGTCGAAAAGACGGATGTGTTCAGCATTGAAGCGGCCTGAGCCGTCCAGAAAAAGAGCCGTTATCTGTCGAAGGGCCTGGGCGCGCTTCTCGCCAGAGCCATCTTTTACAACACTTGCAAGTCCAGGAATCATCGAAAAGGTGGCGGCCATTCTGGTCGATCAGCATTCTGCTGGATCAGGCAAAGGGGAGGTAGGCGCGGAAATCACGGCAATCCTAGGCCCGCTTTCTGAAGGAAGGGTTTAGCCGATCCATCAAACAGCACCCTATCCGGGGCGCACGAGCCGCCCTTGCGGAAATGGCCAAAATCGCTATATTGGCTTTGTCTGTTAAAGACACCTCATAACGATTGGTTTGATCCGGTCGGATTTTGAGAGTGGGCCCGCCCGGGACCCGCTCTTTTTTATTACCTGAAACGGGCCGGCGTATGCCGTTGGCACGGGCTTCAGGACCTCCGGGCGAATGGACAATTTTCGGTTCGAACACGCATCGCATGAGCTTGTTGCCTGACGCCAGCACACTTTCGGAACCGCGCCTGATCGCGGAGCCGGGACTTGCTGCCCGTATCGCAGCGATTGCGGAACCTGTGCTTGAAGGCATGGGCTACCGGCTGGTGCGCGTGCGCGTGTCCGGCGCCGATGGCTGCACGGTCCAGGTGATGAGCGAGCGGCCGGATGGAACGCTAACAATTGAGGATTGCGAGGAAATTTCCCGAGCCCTCTCGCCGGTGATGGATGTCGCCGATCCAGTGCCGCAAGCCTATCGGCTCGAAATTTCCTCACCGGGCCTTGACCGCCCGCTGGTGCGGCGCTCCGACTTCGAACGCAATACCGGGCATCTCGCGAAAATCGAGATGAGCGTGCCGACCGAGGGCCGCAAACGTTTCCGTGGTATCCTGCTTGGGGTTGAAGGCGACGCAGCACGCCTGCGGCGTGACGATGCCAAGCCCGATGATAACGTGGAAGTCCTGCTGCCGATCGAGGACATGGCTGAGGCCAAACTCGTCCTCACCGACGAATTGATCGCCGAGGCGCTGCGCAAGGACAAAGAAGCCGAGCGCCGGGCGCGTGAAGAGGCCGGTGAGCCGGTTCGCGATTATTCGCCAAAATCAAAAGCCAAGGCGAATACGAAGCCGGCCAAGGCCAAACAAAAATCCGATCGGACGGTCCCGCGTCCGAAGCAAGCGCAATTGGATCGGGCCAAGAAGGCACGGTCCGGTCTGAACCCTGACCACGAATTCGACTTTGACGAAGGAGAGTGACCGATGGCAGCCGTGAGCGCAAACAAGCTCGAATTGCTGCAGATCGCCGATGCGGTTGCGCGCGAAAAGTCAATTGACCGCAGCATCGTCATCGCTGCGATGGAAGATGCGATCGCGCGCGCTGCACGCTCGCGTTATGGCAGCGAAACCGAAGTCCGCGCCGAGATCGATCAGAAAAAGGGTGAACTTCGCCTGTCCCGCCACATGCTGGTGGTCGATCAGGTCGAAAATCCGTCCAATCAGATCAGCCTCGAAGATGCGCGCCGCCTCAATCCCTCGGCGCAGATCGGCGACACTATCGCCGACGCCCTGCCGCCGCTGGAATATGGCCGCATCGCCGCGCAATCGGCCAAGCAGGTGATCGTTCAGAAGGTCCGCGAGGCCGAGCGTGACCGCCAATATCAGGAATACAAGGACCGCATCGGCGACATCGTCAACGGCGTCGTCAAGCGCGTCGAATACGGCAACGTCGTTGTCGATCTCGGACGCGGTGAAGCGATTGTGCGCCGCGACGAAATGCTGCCGCGCGAAGTGTTCCGCAACGGCGACCGGGTGCGCGCCTATATCTACGACGTACGCCGCGAGCCGCGTGGCCCGCAGATTTTCCTGTCACGCACGCATCCGCAATTCATGGCCAAACTGTTCGCGCAGGAGGTGCCGGAAATCTATGACGGCATCGTCGAGATCCGCGCTGTGGCCCGCGATCCCGGCTCACGCGCCAAGATCGCCGTGATTTCGCGCGATTCCTCGGTCGATCCGGTTGGCGCCTGCGTCGGCATGCGTGGCTCGCGCGTGCAGGCCGTGGTCAATGAGTTGCAGGGTGAGAAGATCGATATCATTCCGTGGTCACAGGATATCGCAACTTTTGTCGTCAACGCGCTGGCGCCGGCCGAAGTCGCCAAGGTCGTGCTCGACGAGGACAAGGAACGCATTGAAGTCGTGGTACCGGATGCACAGCTGTCGCTCGCGATCGGCCGTCGCGGTCAGAATGTACGTCTCGCGTCACAGCTCACCGGCTGGGATATCGACATCCTGACCGAGCAGGAAGAATCGGAACGCCGTCAGGCTGAATTCCAGAACCGCACCAAGACCTTCATCGAAGCGCTCGATGTCGACGAGGTGGTGGCGCAATTGCTGGCGTCGGAAGGCTTTACCAGCGTCGAGGAATTGGCACTCGTCGATCTCAAGGAAATCGCCAACATCGAAGGTTTCGATGAGGAGACGGCGGAAGAGTTGCAGTCGCGTGCGAAGGAATATCTGGAGCGCATCGAGGGTGAATACGACGAGAAGCGCAAGGCGCTCGGCGTCGAGGACGCTCTCAAGGAGGTGCCGGGCGTGACCTCGCAGATGCTGGTCGCCTTTGGCGAGAACGGCATCAAGACGGTCGAGGATCTCGCTGGCTGCGCCACCGACGACCTCGCCGGCTGGACCGAGCGCAAGGACGGCGAAACCAAACGTGAGCCGGGCATTCTCGACGGCTTCGACCTCAGCCGCGACGAATGCGAGCAGATCGTGATGCAGGCCCGCCTGAAGGCAGGATGGATCACCGAGGCTGATCTCGGCAAGCCGACGGATGAAGCCGTCGAAGAACACGTGGAAGCGTGAGGTGACACGCCGGCATGCTCGCGAGGCTGGACGATAGCCTTCTCGATGGTGGCCTCCATAAGGGGGCCGCTCGCGAGCGCATGTGCGTCGTCACCCGTGAGACCCGGCCGATCGCTGAGCTGATCCGCTTTGTGGTCGGACCCGACGGGCAGGTCGTTCCCGATGTGAAGCGCAATCTGCCGGGTCGGGGTTTGTGGATCTCGGCGACGCGCGAAGCCGTGGATCAGGCCATCAAGCGGAAGCTGTTTACCAAGGGTTTCAAGCGCGATGTCCGCAGCGGCCCCGAGCTGGGCGATCTGACCGACCGCCTGCTGGAGCGGTCCGCCCTGGACGCCCTGGCCATCGCCGGCAAGGCCGGGGAGGTGGTGACCGGCTTCACCAAGGTGGAGGCCGCCGTCGAACGGGGCGGCCTGCTGGCCCTGCTGCATGCCTCCGACGGCTCTCCGGAGGGCGGCCGCAAGGCTGCAGCCCTGTTACACCGCAACCCGGAGGACGACAGTCCCGAAATCCCGGTCATCCGGGCGTTTTCCGGCGCGCAATTGGATTTGGCATTGGGACGGTCAAATGTGATACATGCTGCCCTGCTTGCCGGACCAGCAAGCCAGGGCTTCCTCACGCGTTGTCTGCGCATGATGCGCTTTCGCACCGGCGAACTCAGTCGGCCGCGGCGGGACGACGCTTTGGACAAGGAACCCAAAGGAACGGAATCGGTATGAGCGATACGAAGACACCTGGCGACAAGAAAATCGGCGGCGGCAAGACGCTGACGCTGAAACCGCGCACCGAAACGGGCGTGGTGCGCCAGAGCTTCAGCCATGGCCGCAGCAAGCAAGTGGTCGTCGAGACGGTCAAGCGCCGGACGATCGGCAAGCCGGCCGAGGCGAAGCCGGAGCCTGTCGCCGAACAGCACGTCGCGCCCAAGCGCGTCGAAACGAAGCCGAGCAAGCCGGCGGCACCGTCGCGGTCTTCTGGTGTCGTGCTGCGCACGCTGACCGACGAAGAACGCAATGCGCGTGCGCATGCGCTCGCCGATGCGCGTGTGCGTGAGGCCGAAGAGCGCAAGATCGCCGAAGAAGAGGCTCGCCGCCGCAAGATCCGCGAAGAGGCCGAGAAGGCCGAGCGCGAAGCGGCGGAAGAGCGCAAGCGCGAGGAAGATGAACGCCATCGTCGCGAGGAAGAGGCCAAGCGCAAAGCGGAGCAGGAAGCCAAGAAGCGCTTTGGCGAAGAGGCCAAACCTGCTGGGGCGGCCGCCTCTGGCGCTCCGGCGCCTGCCGCCAAAACGCCGGCACCGTCTGCAGGTGCACCGCGACTTGGTGCTGGAGCCGCCCGGCCGACGCTGGAAGCTGAAGATGACGATACGCCGCGCGCACGCCGACCCGGCGGTGCGGGGCCTGCACGTCCGGCCCCCGCGGCTCCCAAGCCGACACGCGGCGCACCGCCGAAGCAGCGTGGCCGCCTGACACTTGTCACGGCAATGAATGCCGATGACGTGCGTGAGCGCTCGGTTGCCTCGTTCCGTCGACGGACGCAGCGCCTGAAGGGCCATCATGCCGATGACGCGAAAGAAAAGATCGCGCGTGAAGTGGTGATTCCGGAAACCATCACGATCCAGGAACTCGCCAACCGCATGGCCGAGCGTGGCGTCGACGTGATCCGCCTGCTGATGAAGCAGGGGCACATGGCAACGATCAATGACGTGATCGATGCTGATACCGCGCAGCTCATCGCCGAGGAACTCGGTCACAGCGTCAAGCGCGTTTCCGAAGCCGATGTCGAAGAAGGCTTGTTCGATGTGGCCGACGATCCGGCGGCTCTCGAGCCGCGGGCACCCGTGGTCACCATCATGGGCCACGTTGATCACGGCAAGACCTCTCTGCTCGATGCTATCCGCTCGGCCAATGTCGTATCGGGCGAAGCCGGCGGCATTACGCAGCATATCGGCGCCTATCAGGTGGAATCACCCTCGCACGGCAAAATCACCTTCATCGATACACCAGGCCACGCCGCATTCACGGCGATGCGTGCCCGCGGTGCCAAGGTGACCGACATTGTCATTCTGGTTGTCGCCGCTGATGACGGCGTGATGCCGCAGACAATCGAGGCGATCCAGCATGCCAAGGCGGCGAAGGTGCCGATGATCGTTGCGATCAACAAGATCGACAAGCCTGACGCCAAGCCGGACCGCGTGCGAACCGAATTGCTGCAGCACGAGGTTCAGGTGGAGTCGCTCGGCGGCGAGGTGCTCGACGTCGAGGTGTCTGCCACGAAGAAGATGAATCTCGACAAGTTGCTCGAGACCATCGGTCTGCAGGCGGAACTTCTCGATCTCAAGGCTAACCCGCATCGTCCCGCCGAAGGCACGGTGATCGAGGCCAAGCTTGACCGCGGCCGTGGTCCGGTTGCAACAGTCCTGATCCAGCGTGGCACGCTGAAGATCGGCGACATCATTGTCGCGGGTGCCGAATGGGGCCGCGTGCGAGCGCTTATCAGCGATACTGGCCAGACCGTGCAAAACGCCGGTCCATCGGTACCGGTCGAAGTGCTCGGCTTCAATGGCACGCCGGATGCCGGCGATCGCCTCGCCGTTGTCGAGAACGAAGCCCGTGCGCGTGAAGTCACCTCATATCGCGAGCGTCAGAAGCGCGACAAGCAGGCCGCCCGCCAGACCGGCATGCGCGGTTCGCTCGAGCAGATGATGGCGCAGGCCAAGACTGCGGGCCGCAAGGAATTTCCGCTGGTGGTCAAGGCCGACGTGCAGGGCTCGGTGGAAGCGATCATCGGTGCACTGGAGAAGCTCGGCAACGACGAGGTCGGCGCCCGCGTGATCCTGTCCGGCGTTGGTGGCATCACCGAATCCGACGTGACGCTGGCGGAATCCGTCAATGCCGCGATCATCGGCTTCAACGTGCGCGCCCACAAGGAAGCACGCGAGGCAGCCGAACAGGCCGGCATCGAGATCCGCTATTACAACATCATCTACAATCTCGTGGATGACGTGAAAGCAGCAATGTCGGGTCTGCTCACGCCGGAACGACGCGAGACGATGCTCGGCAATGCCCGCATCCAGGAAGTGTTCAACGTGTCCAAGGTCGGCAAGGTCGCCGGTTGTCTGGTCACCGACGGCACAGTGGAACGCGGCGCCGACGTCCGGCTGATCCGCGACAACGTCGTCGTCCACGAAGGCAAGCTCTCCCAGCTCAAGCGTTTCAAGGACGACGCCAAGGAAGTGAAAGCCGGCCAGGAATGCGGCATGGCATTCGAAAATTACCAGGACATGCGCGTCGGCGACGTGATCGAATGTTACCGGGTGGAGCAGGTTCAGCGCAGCCTGTGAGTCCAAGTCTCACAACTTCGTCACTTTGGGCTCCATAAATTTACGGTCATGGCCGGGCCTCGTCCCGGCCATCCACGTCTTGGCTGCTGAAAAAAGAAAGACGTGGATGCCCGGCACAAGGCCAGGCAAGACGAATTGATGGCTTGTCATGCGAAACAAAAGACCGAAGAGCGATACGCCAGCCACCGCTTCCCAACGCCAGCTCCGTGTCGGCGAACTGATCCGCCACGCGCTCGCGGAGATGCTGACGCGCGGCGACGTGCATGATCCCGTGCTCGAATCGCACATGATCACGATTCCCGAAGTGCGCATGACGGCGGATCTGAAACTCGCGACAATCTATGTCATGCCGCTCGGCGGACGCGACGTGAACGAAGTGATTGCAGCGTTGAACGACAACAAGAAATTCCTGCGCGGTGAGATCGCGCATCGCGTTAACCTGAAATTTGCTCCTGACATCCGCTTCCGCGCCGATGAGCGATTCGACGAAGCGGAACGGATCGAGAAGCTTCTGCGAACACCGGCAGTACAACGCGATATCGAGCGCGATACGGACGAATCATGACCACCGACAATCAGGAATCAGAGACCGGGTCGCGCAATCAACCGCGGCCCGGACAAAAAAAGCGCGACAAGCGCGACGTACATGGATGGGTCGTCCTCGACAAACCCGTCGGCATGACATCGACGCACGCAGTTGCGGTGATCCGCCGCCTGTTCTCCGCCAAGCGCGCCGGCCATGCCGGCACACTCGATCCGCTCGCTTCGGGCTGCCTGCCGATCGCCCTTGGTGAGGCGACCAAGACTGTGCCCTTCATCATGGACTCGACCAAGACCTATTGCTTCACCGTGCGCTGGGGCGAGGAGCGGGACACCGACGACACCGAGGGCCGCGTGGTCGAAACCAGCGACGCCCGCCCGACGATTGAAGAGATCGAGGCCATTCTGCCAAAGTTCCGCGGGGTTATTCAGCAAGTCCCACCGCGCTTCTCCGCGATCAAGATCGATGGCGAGCGGGCCTATGACCTCGCCCGCGACGGCGAGGAGGTGGAACTGGAGAGCCGGGAGGTCCGGATCGATCGGCTGGCCCTCGCCGACAGCCCCGATGCTGACCATACGGTCTTTGAAACTGATTGCGGCAAGGGCACCTATGTCCGTGCCCTGGCACGGGATTTCGGCCGAATGCTGGGCTGCCGGGGCCATGTTTCCGCTCTCCGGCGGACCTCGGTCGGCCCGTTCGGGGAGCCGGAAATGATTTCTCTGGAAGAGCTTACGGCTTTGTGCGATAGAGCCGCCACCGGTGAGGCTAGCCTCGCCGACGCTTTATGGCCCGTTGAGACCGCGCTGGACGACATCCCGGCGCTGGCCGTCAACAGGTCCGATGCGGCAAGGCTCCAGAGAGGCCAAGCCGTGATTTTGCGCGGACGGGATGCAACCATTCTCACCGGGCTGGTTTATGTGACGGTCGCGGGCGAACTCATCGCCCTCGCCGAGACCGGCCAAGGCGAAATCGTCCCCAAGCGTGTGTTCAACCTCGCCGGACTGACTGGCAGTGCCGGCAAACGAAAAGGTCATTGACGATGTCGATTGAAGCCGGCCGCAAGGCTGAAGTCATCAAGGAATATGCAACGAAGGCTGGCGACACCGGTTCGCCGGAAGTTCAGGTCGCGATCCTGTCGGAGCGCATCAACAACCTGACCGGTCACTTCAAGACCCACACCAAAGACAACCATTCCCGGCGCGGGCTGCTGAAGCTCGTGTCGCAGCGCCGCCAGCTGCTTGATTACATCAAGCGGAAGGACGAGGCGCGCTACAAGAGCCTGATCGAGCGGCTGAACATCCGCCGCTGATTGATCGCGCGCGGTTCGCGCGAAAGGGCATGGCATCGAAGCGTACGACACGTGTTCGAGACTGGTCATGCTCCACAAAAGAGCGAGATGCGGAAAACAGAAAGCATTTTTTCCGATCACATCATGCTCTTCCTGAAGCGGATGCGCGGTGTCGCATCCGCTTGCGACCGGCAGCAAGACCTGCCGGATTTTCGAGCGGGCGCAATAAGGATTGGCTCGTTCGCATCCCGAGGGATGAAGTCATGGCAGGATCGCCAGACGCTGTTGTTAAGGCCATTCGCTTTTCATTCGAGTGTGATCTTTTCCGGAAGCCGGTTGTTTTCAGAGATCGCCCTCACAGCAGTTTCTAGCCGTCTTGCACATGGCTTCTCCCTCATCGTCCGAAACCGATGAGAGAAAAAGCAAATGTTCGATACCAATCGCGTTGAGCTCGACTGGGGTGGGCGCAAGCTCATTCTGGAAACCGGCAAGATCGCACGTCAAGCTGATGGCGCTGTTGTTGCCACCTATGGCGAGTCCACCGTGCTGGCGACCGTCGTCGCCGCCAAGGCGCCCCGTGAAGGCGTGGACTTCCTTCCGCTCACCGTCGACTATCAGGAAAAGTTTTACGCCGCCGGTCGCATTCCCGGCGGCTATTTCAAACGTGAAGGCCGTCCGACCGAAAAGGAAACGTTGGTTTCCCGCCTGATCGACCGTCCGATCCGTCCGCTCTTCGCAGACGGCTGGCGCAACGAGACGCAGGTGATTGTCACCACGCTGTCGCACGACATGGAAAACGATCCGGACGTGCTGGCGATGGTTGCCGCCTCGGCGGCACTGACACTGTCCGGCGTCCCGTTCATGGGCCCGATCGGCGCAGCCCGCGTCGGCTTCATCAACGGTGAGTACGTTCTCAATCCGGTCATCGACGAGATGACCGAAAGCGCTCTCGACCTCGTCGTCGCCGGAACCAGCGATGCCGTTCTGATGGTTGAATCGGAAGCGAAGGAGTTGTCGGAAGATGTGATGCTGGGCGCCGTGATGTTCGGCCACCGGCATTTCCAGCCGGTCATCGAGGCGATCATCCAACTCGCCGAGAAGGCAGCGAAAGAGCCGCGCGAACTGACGCCGATCGATAATTCCGCGCTCGAAAAGGAAATGCTCGACCTGTTCGAGAAAGACCTGCGCGCAGCCTATTCGATCTCCAAGAAGCAGGATCGTTACGCAGCCGTCGGCGAAGTGAAGGAAAAGATGCTCGCGCATTTCTTCCCGGAAGGCGCCGAGCCCAAATACGAGAAGCTGCGCGTTGCCGATGTCTTCAAGGAGCTGGAAGCGAAGATCGTCCGCTGGAACATTCTCGATACGTCACGCCGTATCGACGGCCGCGATCTGACCACCGTACGTCCGATCGTCTGCGAAGTCGGCGTTCTGCCGCGCACGCATGGTTCGGCTCTGTTTACGCGCGGTGAGACGCAGGCGCTGGTTGTTACCACGCTCGGCACCGGCGAAGATGAGCAGTGGATCGACGCTCTGCAGGGCACCTACAAGGAGCATTTCCTGCTCCACTATAACTTCCCGCCCTTCTCGGTCGGTGAAACCGGCCGTCTCGGCGGCACGAAGCGCCGCGAAATCGGCCACGGCAAGCTGGCTTGGCGCGCGATTCATCCTGTGCTGCCGCTGCATCATGACTTCCCCTACACCATTCGCGTGGTGTCGGAGATCACCGAATCCAACGGTTCGTCGTCGATGGCGACTGTTTGTGGCACCTCGCTCTCGCTCATGGATGCCGGCGTACCGCTGAAGCGGCCGACCGCCGGTATCGCCATGGGTCTGATCCTGGAAGGCGAGAAGTTCGCGGTCCTGTCCGACATCCTCGGCGATGAGGATCATCTCGGCGACATGGATTTCAAGGTCGCCGGTACCGAGATCGGCATCACCTCGCTGCAGATGGACATCAAGATCGCCGGCATCACCGAGCAGATCATGAAGATCGCGCTCGCACAGGCGAAGGACGGCCGCATTCACATCCTTGGCGAAATGTCCAAGGCTCTGACGGCGGCGCGTGCCGAGCTTGGCGAACATGCGCCGCGCATCGAGACGCTGAAGATTCCGACCGACAAGATCCGCGAAGTGATCGGCACCGGCGGCAAGGTGATCCGGGAGATCGTCGAAAAGACCGGCGCCAAGATCAACGTCGAGGACGACGGCACCGTGAAGGTGGCGTCTGCCAACGGCGAGTCGATCCGCGCCGCCATCAAGTGGATCAAGTCGATCGCATCCGATCCGGAAGTCGGCCAGATCTACGAGGGCACGGTTGTGAAGGTGATGGACTTCGGCGCCTTCGTGAACTTCTTCGGTTCACGCGACGGCCTCGTCCACATCAGCCAGCTCGCTCAAGGCCGCGTGCAGAAGACCTCGGACGTCGTCAAGGAAGGCGACAAGGTGAAGGTGAAGCTGCTCGGCTTCGACGACCGCGGCAAGACGCGGCTGTCGATGAAGGTTGTTGATCAGGAGACTGGCGAAGACCTCGAAGCCAAGCAGAAGGAAGAACGCGAGCAGCACGCTTCGGAAGGCGCTGCGGAGTAAGTTGTCATTACCGGGCCGGCGCAACGCGCCGTGACCCGGTAATCCATCACACGAAAAGATAGATGGCCGGGTCAAGCCAGGCCATGACAAAGAGAAAAAAAGGGCGGCCATTGGCCGCCCTTTTTATTTCACCACGCCGGCGACGATCTCACCCAGCGCCTTGAAATCCTGCGCCCGCGATGAGGTGCGGCGCCAGCCGAGGCCGACGGTGCGGAACGGCTCCGGCGTTGCGAAGCGGGCGAGCTTCACGCGCTCATCCCGCGCTTCCACTTGCACCGCGATTTCCGGAATGAGCGTCACGCCATAACCGTTGGCGACCATCTGCATCACCGTGGTGAGGCTGGTCGCGCCCAACTCGCGCAGCGTTCCGCCGCTGGCATCAGCGCAGAAGGCGAGCGCCTGATCGCGCAAACAATGGCCTTCCTCGAGAAGAATCAGCCGGCTTTGATCGATGTCGTCGGCTGTAATCCGCTGGCGATTGGGCAACCCATCGTCCGACGGCGCAGCCAACAGAAATGCGTCCTCGAATAACGGCAATGTTTCGATTTCCGGATGCGGCGCTGGCAGCGCGATCATGATGACGTCGAGACTGCCGCGTACCAATTCCTCGACCAGGAAGCGTGTCTGCGTCTCACGCAATTCCAGTTCGAGATCAGGATGCCTGTCTTGAAGGGCTGGCAGCAGACGCGGCAGCACGTAAGGCGCGATCGATGGGATGACGCCAAACCGCAGCGTGCCGCTCAGGACGCCGCCGCGATGCCGGGCAAAATCCTCCAGGTCGTTGACCTCGCTCAGGATGCGCTCTCCGCGCCGGGCGATCTCGATACCGGTGTCCGTCAGCACCACATCGTTGGAGCGCCGTTCGACCAGGGAGACGCCGAGATCTTTCTCCATCTCCTTGATTTGCATGGATAAAGCCGGCTGGCTAACGGCACAGGCATCGGCCGCGCGGCCGAAATGGCGATGCCGAGCCAAGGCGTTGAGATAACGAAGCTGTCGCAGCGTAATCATCTCAATAAGATAATCTTATTGTTATCCGCAATCAATCCAATTGGACCTTATCTAATCTGGGGAGCAAGGTTGCTGCCATCACAAACACCGCTCGCAAATGAGGAGGAGACCAATGGACGCAAAAACTGACGAGAAGAGTGCAGGCAAATGCCCGTTCAGCGGCGGCAGCCGGGGCCGCACGAATCGCGACTGGTGGCCGGAAATGCTGGACATCGAAATGCTCCATCGGAACTCCACCCTGTCCGATCCGATGGATAAGGATTTCGACTACGCCAAGGAATTCAAGACGCTCGATCTGGACGCTGTGATCAAGGACCTGCACGCGTTGATGACCGACTCGCAGGAATGGTGGCCGGCGGACTTCGGCCATTACGGCGGGCTGATGATCCGCATGGCATGGCATAGCGCGGGGACCTACCGCATCACCGACGGTCGCGGCGGCGCCGGCGCCGGTCAGCAGCGCTTTGCGCCGCTGAACTCGTGGCCGGACAACGCCAACCTCGATAAGGCGCGCCGATTGCTATGGCCGATCAAGCAGAAATACGGCCGGAAGATCTCCTGGGCCGACCTGATGATTCTCGCCGGCAACGTCGCGCTGGAATCGATGGGCTTCAAGACATTCGGCTTCGCCGGCGGTCGCGCTGACGTCTGGGAGCCGGAAGAGCTCTTCTGGGGCCCCGAAGGCACATGGCTCGGCGACGAACGCTACAGCGGCGAACGGCAGCTTTCTGAACCGCTCGGCGCGGTGCAGATGGGCCTGATCTACGTCAATCCGGAAGGCCCGAATGGCAATCCTGACCCGATCGCGGCGGCCAAGGACATCCGCGAAACCTTCTTCCGGATGGCGATGAACGACGAGGAAACCGTCGCGCTGATTGCCGGCGGCCATTCCTTTGGTAAGACTCACGGCGCCGGCGATCCGTCGCTGGTCGGTCCCGATCCGGAAGGCGGTGCTCTCGAGGATCAAGGCCTGGGTTGGAAGAGCAAGCATGGTACGGGCGTCGGCGCTGACGCGATCACAGGTGGCCCGGAAGTCACCTGGACGCAGACGCCGACAAAGTGGAGCAATCTCTTCTTCAAGAACCTGTTCGAAAACGAATGGGAGCTGACGCAGAGCCCGGCTGGGGCGAAACAGTGGGTGGCGAAAGGCGCGGAAGCGTCCATTCCGGATGCCTTCGACAAATCGAAAAAGCATCGGCCGACCATGCTGACGACAGACCTCTCGCTTCGGTTTGATCCGATCTACGAGAAAATCTCGCGGCGCTTCTACGAGAACCCGGATCAGTTTGCTGATGCATTCGCCCGCGCGTGGTTCAAGCTGACGCACCGCGACATGGGTCCGCGCGTTCGCTATCTCGGCAAGCTCGTGCCGCAGGAAACGCTGATCTGGCAGGACCCGATTCCGGCCGTCGATCACAAGCTGATCGATGACAAGGATATCGCGGACCTCAAGGCGAAGATCCTCGCCTCCGGCCTGTCGGTGTCACAGCTTGTTTCGACGGCCTGGGCGTCGGCTTCGACATTCCGCCGCTCCGACAAGCGCGGCGGCGCGAACGGCGCGCGCATTCGCCTCGCCCCGCAGAAGGACTGGGAGGTGAATGAGCCGAAACAGCTCGCGACGGTGCTCCAGAAGCTTGAGGCCGTCCAGAAAGAGTTCAATGCATCCGCCACCGGCGGCAAGAAGGTTTCGCTTGCCGACCTGATCGTTCTTGCTGGCAGCGCCGCCGTCGAAAAAGCCGCAAAGGACGCCGGAGTGGACGTGAAAGTCCCGTTCGCCCCGGGCCGCATGGATGCGTCGCAGGATCAGACCGACGTCGAATCCTTCGCGCCGCTGGAGCCGCGGCAGGACGGCTTCCGCAACTACACCAACAGCAAGAAGCTCCAGTTCATGAAGCCTGAAGAGGCGCTCGTGGACCGTGCGCAACTGCTGACCCTGACCGGCCCGGAAATGACGGTGCTTGTCGGTGGCTTGCGCGTGCTGGGTGCGAATGCCGGCGATTCCAAGCACGGCGTCTTCACCAAGACGCCAGGGAAATTGACGAACGACTTTTTCGTCAACCTGCTCGATATGAGCACGGTATGGAGCCCGGCTGCGGACGATACCTATGAAGGACGCGACCGTAAGACGAACGCGCTCAAGTGGACCGGCACGCGCATTGACCTGATCTTCGGATCGCATTCGCAGCTCCGCGCGTTTGCAGAAGTCTACGCGTGCACGGACTCGAAAGAGAAGTTCGTGAAGGACTTCGTGAAGGCGTGGACCAAGGTGATGAACGCGGACCGCTTCGACCTCGGCAAGGAAGACCTGCGCGAAGCGGCGTAATCGCTTTCTTCTGTGAGAAAACGAAACGGCCGGGTAACTGCCCGGCCGTTTTCATTTTGCGTTAGCGCTTTTTTTGAACATAACGCTTTTACTGTCACCCCAAACTCAGAAAAACTATATGGCATCTTCCTTAGGAGAAAAAAATTCGAAGAAGATACCAGCCTCTTCTCTTTGCTTCTTTGTCAGAAAATTCTTCAACCCTTCTTTCGGGCAACCCCATTCTGATACAGCAACCTCTATGCTGGCATAGTAGCTAGCCCTAAAGGCCCTTTTGACTATGCGGGAATGCACATCGAAAAAATTTAAAAAAGCCCATAATTCAAGCTGCCCCCAACGCGTCCGGATGTCATAGCGCTCGCTGGTCGTAAGGCCATGCACCAGTTTGTTTCTGCCTGCTAGGAACAATTCAAAATTAGCCTTGGCAAGAGGATGAATTTGCCAAGCCTCTTCAATACTCCTAAGCATGTCACCTAGTGTCTTGCGCTTCCAGCCCTCACGCAGATCGTTTATCGTCCGGTACTTGCTCTTTTGCTTCTTCGATATTCCAAGCAAAAAGGAATTAGCTATGTAGTGCTCGATAAGCTGACATCGAGCTAAACACATACCCAAGGCTGTGATGATGTGAATCTCAGGACCGGGCCAAACATCCTCATCGTCATACTCAAGACCTTGCAGCACTGGATCTTTGCTCAGTTCTTCAATAGCCTTGAACCCGATGCTTCGAAGCTGACATATGCCACCTGGCCCGAACTCTTCGACGCCGTAGACAATATCTTCGAGCAGCATTTCTTGCTTGCCGCCCACCGTCCTGAATTGCGCACCTAACTTTTCAAAAAATCTTTTCCCACGAGCATACGAGGGCCAGCGGTCTTCTTTGAATTCCTTTTGCCGTTTGCAGAAGGACTCCACCTCCGGCGGAATGCGCAATATCCTTGTGGCTTGCACTTCCGCCGGGTCAAACCCGTTCATACGCAACTCAACCGAACACGCACTACGGGCATTTCGAGCGACTACAAAGCAATCCTCTATTCCGTCCGATTGAACCCAGTATAAATGCCAGTGCCGTTTTGTGGTCATGGCGGGGTGAGCAAGGTTTGCGTTTAATTTCCTAGAGCAAAAAGATCAACTAGCCTGCATCCCCATCCTTCCCGCCAGCCTCAGCGCGCAGCGCATCCGGCAGCGGCATCGCGATGACATTGTAACCGGAATCGACGAAATGGATTTCGCCGGTGACACCCGCCGACAGGTCCGAACAGAGATAAAGGCCTGCGCCACCCAGTTCCTCCAGCGTGACACCGCGGCCGAGCGGCGAGTGCCTTTGCTGAAACGCGAACATGTAGCGCGCATCGTGAATGCCGGCGCCGGCGAGCGTGCGGATGGGACCTGCCGAAATCGCATTGACGCGAATCTTCTGCTTGCCGAAATCGACCGCAAGATAACGCACCGACGATTCCAGCGCGGCCTTGGCAAGCCCCATCACATTGTAATTGGGCATGGCGCGATCGCCGCCGTTATAAGTCAGCGTCAGCATGGCGCCTCCATTCGGCATCAATTCGGCAGCGCGTTTTGCACCTTCGGCAAATGAGAAGCAGGAGATCACCATCGTGCGCACGAAATTCTCACGCGTGCTGTCGGCAAAGCGGCCTTTCAGCTCATTCTTGTCAGAAAAGCCGACCGCATGAATGAAGAAATCGATTGTTCCCCATCGCTTCTTCAACTGATCAAACACCGCATCGACGCTGGCGATATCCTCAACATCGCACGGCATAAGGAAAGTCTGTCCAATCGATTCCGCCAGCGGCTTCACCCGCTTCAGCAACGCCTCACCCTGATAGGTGAACGCAATTTCAGCACCATGCTCGGCAAGCGACTTGGCAATGCCCCATGCAATCGAGTGATCGTTGGCGACGCCCATGATGAGCCCGCGTTTGCCTTGCATCAATTTGGTCATTTTTTGACTTCTGCCAGTTGGAAATCTTCTGCTTCGGCTTCGACCACGCCGCCGAACAACGACACGGTCAGGATTTCTCCGCCGTCTCCATGTTCGACCCGCATGAAATCGATATTGCCTGATTTGCTGTGTTTGCGAATACGGCCTGTCTCACCCGAGAACAAGACACGTTTCAGACCTTCACCGGTACAACAATAGCGGCGGCGCTTGTCCGCATTTTCGTCATCGGGATAAAGATCGAGAAACAATCGGATCGTCTGTTTTGTGCCCGGCAATCCGCTGATGTGAATATCAACGAGATTGCCGTCATGCCAGTCGATGTCGTGATCGACAAGCTTCATCGCCCAACGTCAGGCATCGACATGCTTGAGCACGAGCGTGCCATTGGTGCCGCCGAAGCCGAATGAATTCGACAGCACGCAACCGAGCGTCTTGTTGTCCTGACGCTCGCGCACGATCGGCACGTCGGCGAAAGCGGGGTCTAGATTTTTGATGTGCGCGCTTTCACAGATGAAGCCGTTGTTCATCATCAGCAGCGAATAGATGGCTTCCTGCACACCGGCGGCACCCAGCGAATGGCCGGTCAAGGATTTGGTCGCCGAAATCGGCGGGCACTTGCTGCCAAAAACTTCGCGGATCGCTTCGATCTCCTTCAAATCGCCGACGGGCGTAGAGGTCGCATGCGGATTGATGTAGTCGACCGGCACCTTCACCGTCGACAGCGCAATCTTCATGCAGCGCGCCGCACCTTCACCTGATGGCGCGACCATGTCGTGCCCATCGGACGTCGCACCGTAACCGGCAATCTCTGCGTAAATCTTGGCGCCACGCGCCTTGGCATGTTCAAGCTCTTCGAGCACCAGGACACCGGCTCCCCCGGCAATGACGAAACCGTCGCGATCGACATCGTAAGCACGCGAAGCCGTGCCCGGTGTATCGTTGTATTTGGAAGACATTGCACCCATGGCGTCGAAAAGATTGGACAACGTCCAGTCCAGCTCTTCACAGCCGCCAGCGAAAACCATGTCCTGCTTGCCCCACTGGATCATCTCGGCAGCATTGCCAATGCAGTGGGTCGAGGTCGCGCAGGCCGACGAGATGGAATAGTTCACGCCCTTGATCTTAAACCAGGTCGCGAGCGTTGCGGATGCTGTCGACGACATCGCCTTCGGCACAGCAAACGGGCCAATCCGCTTGGGCGAACCCTTCTCGCGGGTGATATCGGCAGCTTCCACGATGACGCTGGTGGACGGTCCACCCGATCCCATGATGATGCCGGTGCGAGGATTGGAGATGTCTTTCTCCTCGACGCCGCTGTCACGGATCGCCTGCTCCATCGCGACGTGATTCCACGCAGCGCCCTCGCCAAGAAAGCGCATCGCGCGGCGATCGATCGCCTCCTCCGAATTGAGCGTGGGTGCACCCGCGACCTGGCAACGAAAGCCATGCTGTGCGAATTCATCCGAACGCGAGATGCCAGACTTCGCCTCACGAAGGCTCGCGAGAACCTCTTGTGTATTGTTACCGATGGATGAGACAATTCCCATCCCGGTGACGACTACTCGCCGCATGTCTGCCTCGCCAATTTATGAGTTGGAGCGTGCCCGCACTCCCGACCTCAAGAGGATCGGTTTCCCCAAGAAATTAGGCCCGCCCGACCAAAGCCCGCGCCCTGATAGCGCACACTTGGCCGGTCTGACGCAAGTCTGCAAGACACACTTCCCAAGATGTCCTCACCGCCCCGAATCAGGCACCGGCCGCCAGCGGCGCCTCCTGCTTGAACAGGCCGACCTTCAGATCGCTGGCGCGGTAGATCACATTACCATCAGCCGAGAGCCAGCCATCGGCAATGCCAAGAACCAGTTTGGACCGCATCACCCGCTTGATCTCGAGCCCGTAGACGACTTTTTTCACGCTCGGGAGCACTTGGCCGGAAAATTTCAGCTCGCCAAGACCGAGCGCCCGGCCGTTGCCGGACGAGCCCGTCCAGCCAAGGAAAAAGCCCAGCAATTGCCAGAGGGCATCAAGGCCCAGGCACCCCGGCATCACCGGATCGCCCTTGAAGTGGCAGGGGAAAAACCAGAGATCGGGCTTCACATTGAGCTCTGCCCGGACGAGACCCTTGCCGTGCTCGCCGCCCTGGTCGGACATCTCGGAAATGCGGTCGAACATCAGCATCGGCGGTAGCGGCAATTGTGGTCCTTCGCCAAACAATTCACCCCGGCCGCATGCCAGAAGTTCTTCATATTCGTAGCTGGTTTGGCGGCTCTGCATGCCGATCAAGTTCCTTAATTCTTCGTCGCCGAGTTTCTTGTCGCCAAGAGACGACCCCCACCGTGGTTCCTAACATAGTGGCCCGTGCCGGAGCAAAGCGGCCATTCATCGCCGTTTAGAACCATCCTAGATGCGAAACAGTTGCAATAAGCGGACGGCCTGGGGTATGATTTCGGATGCAACAATCTCGGCCTTGAACCGGGATCATTGGGCACCGAAACCATGAACCTGACGCGTACTGTTGTTTTCTCGACCCCTCCCGAAACCTCGGCCACCCATCCGTTGGGGGCTCATATGGGAGATCCCCGCCGCGCCGACCTGAACGGATGCCCTTGGCATGATGTCAAGTCGATGCTCCGTGAAGTGGGTCTTCGTCCGACCCGTCAGCGCATGGCGTTGGGCTGGATCCTATTCGCCAAAGGCGACCGGCATTTGACGGCGGAAATGCTCTACGAAGAGGCGACCAAGGCCAAGGTGCCGGTGTCGCTAGCCACCGTGTACAACACGCTGCATCAATTCACCGAAGTCGGTTTGCTGCGGCAGGTCGCAGTCGATGGGTCCAAGACCTATTTCGATACCAATGCTTCGGAGCATCACCACTTCTTTGTCGAGGGCGACAATGAGCTGGTGGACATTCCGGGTACTGACGTCATCGTCGACAAGATGCCGATCGCGCCGGAAGGCTATGAAGTCGCTCGCATCGACGTCGTGGTGCGGCTGAAGAAGATCGACAAGCGCCGCTGATCGCTGCGCGAAGGCACAGGAATTCCGGTCAGGCGCGTGTCTCACGCGCCTGATTTTTTTATGGGGCTTTCTCGTTTTGACGCGTTTCTTCACGCGAACGGGCGTCGCCGGACGAAGCCGGCTATAGCCGATCTCCCCTTCACTCGAAGCCGCTCTAGTCGACCTTCTCGTTCGGATAGACGCCCCAGAGGCGCTCTTGCGGTACCCAGCCGTCGAATTGCTTGCCGATCACGCGGCACCAATGGCCATCGCAGCGCTTCACCGACGCCAGCACACCCGGCTGTAATTGTGCCGTGATGTCGCTCCCGACCGCAGGACTTCCCAGCACCCCGACCAGTTGATCCTTGTCGCGCGATGTCACGACCGCGGTCCGGCGCCCGCTCAGCATCGAGTGGTAAACCCAGCCTTCCGCACCTTCGGCATCGCGAATGCGCCGCCAGTTCTCGAACTCGGCGGTCACCTCCACCGGCAAGCCCTGCCTGGTGAAAACCCAGGCGACATCGTGATCCTTGGTCGGGCCGGTCCGCACATTCACCCGTTCCGACTTGAGACTGACATAGCGTGGCACAGGCAGGCCGCTGGCGCTGCCAACGGCGCCATCCGTGCCAGCGGCATGGACCGGCTGGCTGAAGACGAGGGCAAAGAATGCGAGAACAATAGCGATGGGCCGGATAGTTTGTCTTGATACGGTCATCTGCTACAGAACGAGGCACTGACGGGCTGGATCGGAACGGCGCAGTTTCGGTCAGCTCGGTTAAAGAGGACTGAACAGACGATCGTCTGCACGCAATTGAACGAGACGTTTCCAAGGCTGAGACATCAAGGCTGGGACATGCAGAATCGGAAAAAGCCTTTGGTGGTCGTGACGCGCAAACTTCCGGAGCGCGTCGAAACGCGCATGCGCGAATTGTTCGACACCCGGCTGAACCTTGACGATGTGCCGATGACGCAGGCTGAGCTCGTCGAAGCCGCCAAGACGGCCGATGTTCTGGTGCCGACGGTCACCGACCGCATCGATGCTTCGGTGCTCGCCCAGGCCGGCGAGAAGCTGAAACTGATCGCCAATTTTGGCAACGGCGTCGACAACATCGACGTCACCACCGCGCTACAGCGCGGCATTACCGTGACCAATACGCCCGGCGTGCTGACCGAAGACACCGCCGACATGACCATGGCGCTGATCCTCGCGGTTCCGCGACGGCTGGCGGAAGGATCGCAGATCCTTACGGGCGAGAATGAATGGAGCGGCTGGTCGCCGACCTGGATGCTCGGCCATCGCATCTGGGGCAAGCGACTCGGCATCATCGGCATGGGACGCATCGGCCAGGCTGTTGCCCGCCGTGCCCGCGCCTTTGGCTTGCAGATCCACTATCACAATCGCCGCCGCGTCGCCGCGCAGATCGAGGAAGATCTGGGCGCGACCTATTGGGAAAGCCTCGATCAGATGCTGGCCCGGGTCGACATCGTCTCGGTCAACTGCCCGCATACGCCGGCAACGTATCACCTGCTGTCAGCGCGCCGCTTGAAGCTGTTGCGGCCGGAAGCCTATGTGGTGAATACCGCCCGCGGCGAAGTCATCGACGAGAATGCCCTGGTCCGCATGATCGCGGCCGGCGAAATCGCAGGGGCCGGACTCGACGTGTTCGAGCATGAGCCGGCCGTGAACCCGCGGCTTGCCAAGCTGGCGCGCGAGGGCAAGGTGGTGCTGCTGCCGCATATGGGCTCGGCCACGGTGGAAGGCCGCATCGACATGGGCGAGAAGGTCATCATCAACATCAAGACCTTCATGGATGGCCACAAGCCGCCGAACCGGATCCTGCCATCGATGCTGTAAGCGGGTTTGGACCGCAACGCTGTGACGGCGCCACTATACGTTGACGAATTCGGCTTTTAAGATACGAGGTGATCGGCTGTTTGCCGGAGGTTTTTCAATGCGCATTCTTTTATCCCTCGCGGTGCTTCCGCTGCTCTATGCGCCGGCTTCGGCGCAGGCACTCGATGGCGCTCAAATCAAGGCCATGTTTTTCAACGGCAAGCCGTTCGTCGCCACCAGCACGACCCGTCAGCGCTTCACCATGGTGTTCACGCCGGACGGCAAGGCGACGCGCGAGCCGATCAAGAAAGCCGGCGAGCCGACCGAAAAGGCCGAGGGCACCTGGAAGGTGGTGAAGGAAGGTTTCTGCACCTCCTGGAAAGCCGGCACACCGGGCACCTGCTATCGGCTCGTGCCCAACACCAGCGTCGACAATCGTTGGTCGGTGATGAAGGGCGCGGTCACCGTCGCAAGCTGGACCAAGCCGGCGGATTGAAATCGCAATCTCTCTTTTCGTCATGCGTCCGTAAGCGGGATCACCGGGTCAAGCCCGGTGATGACGACAGCATTCGTCGCAAATTCTACTCGTGAATCGTCAGATCCTTGATCGACGGCG
>Ga0164243_10002038_pt1 | contig 33808 bp, 32 predicted proteins | sample OricompcompostOP_FD_108781 | JGI IMG/M metagenome (GOLD analysis project Ga0164243, IMG submission 108781) | Organic Plus compost microbial communities from Emeryville, California, USA - Original compost - Organic plus compost (OP) | ecosystem: Engineered > Solid waste > Mixed feedstock >... | reverse complement strand
CTGATCAGATAGCTATCTGATATACTGAATTGGTAAAATTTGCGGGTGTGGTATAACGTTTATTATTCCTGCCTTCCAAGCAGGCGACGCGGGTTAGACTCCCGCCACCCGCACCAAACATAATTATTATGACTATCGTAAAAGATAGTCTTTTTTATCTTTATGATCTACCTACATAACAGATACCCTTGATAAAATGTATTGATATACTTTATACGTAGATCAAGGAGAGGATTTTATGGACAAATCATATGACGCAGTCGTAAAAATAGCAATAAATGCTCCACTTTCTAAAGTATGGAACGGGATAACAGATCCAGACATAATTACACAATACATGCACGGCACTCGCGTGCATACCGACTGGAAAGTCGGAAGTTCAATCATATGGAAAGGTAAATGGGAAGGAAAATCGTACGAAGACAAAGGTACGATTTTGGCAATTGAACCACAAACGTTACTCAAAATTACTCATTGGAGCCCTTTGTCTGGCACCGAAGATAAGCCAGAAAATTATCATATAGTTCAGTATGAACTCTCGGATAATAATGGTGCGACTAGTCTAGTACTCACTCAAGGAAATAATCCTTCACAAGAAGCTGCAGACAGAATGGCAAATAATGCTTGGCTTCCTGTGTTACAAAAGTTGAAAACTGTAATTGAAAATCAGGACAGCTAGCTCGCTATTTCGCTGTGTAATCACAGATAAGACTGTAGATTTTTACAAAATCTCTGGGCCTAGACAAAGCATTCAATCAGTAGACATCGAGAAAGCTATACCTACAATTCATGGTACACCGTAATTTGTGCACCGATGGAGTTGAGGCGTTCTGCGAGATCTTCATACCCACGATTGATGGTATAGACGTTTCTAAGTGTACTAGTGCCTTGGGCAGCTAACATGCCGATGAGCAACAGGCTCGCGGGACGAAGTGCAGGCGGACAGAACACATCATTGCGCTTAAACACTGTCGGGCCATCAATATAGATCCGATGCGGATCGGCAAGTTCCAAGCTCATACCGATTTTTGTCATTTCAGTGTAATAAATAGCTCTATTCTCAAACATCCAGTCGTGTATGAGTGTACGGCCCTGGGCAACGCCACAAATTGGTACAAAGTACGGGATATTATCCGGGTTAATACCTGGCCATAAGTTAGGGTGCAGCTTTTCAATCGGAGCCTTCAATGAGCCGTTGTGCTTGTGGATAGTGATGTCTGCTAATTCAGTGACGCCGTTGTCTGATGGATAAGTCTCACTAACTTCATATTTAAGCCCCATTTTTTTTAGTTTCAGTAATTCAAGGCCGATCCAATATATAGGTACACGTTTAATGGTTAGTTCGGAATTAGTAGTTACAGCCGTTGATATAAAGAACATCGCTTCAATCGGATCTTCAGTCGGGGCAAAAGTTATGTTCTTTCTTATTGTAGTCGGCACACCGGTAATTCTTAGGACCGAAGAACCCATACCTTCTATCTTTACACCAAGTTTTTGCAAGAATTTACAAAGATCTTGCACCATATAGTCAGCACTGGCGCTCTGGATAATAGTCTCTTTAGAAGTCCGCGCCGCAGCCATCAGCGCGTTGTTTGTAACAGTATTACCTTGCTCATATAAGACCACATGCCCAGCAGGTTTCTTTTTAACAGACACGTCGTAGTAACCTGTTTTTGCCACCACATCAACACCAAATTGCTCGAGTGCAAAGAGATGTGGCGAAACTGTACGCGTACCGAGCTTACAACCACCTGCATAAGGAATTTTAAACTCCTTATAGTCATGCATTAGTGACCCGAGCAGCATGAGTACGCTGCGGGTCTTACGAGCTGAAGCGGCATTCATTTTATCAAGTTTGAGTTGTGCGGGACGACGAATTTCTAAGTCATTGTTTTCGTACCATTTTACCTTTACGCCGATGCTTTCCAATACTTCAATAATGCGATTAACTTCTTCAATGCGGGGGAATGATTTGAATTTAGTCACTCCATGGTTTAATAAACTGGCACACAGCAGTGCCACTGCTGCGTTTTTGCTGCGTTTTAAGGCAATACTTCCGTGAAGCTCATGTCCACCTTCAATACGCAGATTGATGCTTTTATCCCCAATACTAATGATTTGCTTATTGAGCGCATCGCTGACTCTTGCTAGTGTTTCAAGGCTCAAATTTTGTTTACCTTTTTCAATGCGGTTAACCGCCGACTGACTCGTACTTAAACGTTTGGCAAACTCTGCCTGTGTAAGACCGCGCTCTTGCCTTACTTGAGCTATTAATTGACCAATTTTTTCATTTGCTGCTGACATAACCTATGTAATATACCATATATGATATTAAGTTTCTATTTTTGTTTTTGCTTCTAGTGCTATGTAGTATAGTCCTGGGAGGCGTGAATTGCTATACTAAATTTATGATTTAGCTACCTCGCTCAACACTTTCTTATATACTTTATATACATTTATACCTATTGGAGGCGAGCCATGAACGATACACAAATTGCAGATCTTATTGCAGCAGAAGAACAGCGACAACGCGAAGGACTTGAGCTAATTCCTAGCGAAAATTATGTGAGTAGGGATGTACTTACAGCAATGGGAAGTGTGTTTACCAATAAGTATTCTGAGGGCTACCCTGGAAAACGCTATTACGGCGGGCAAGAAAATACCGACCAACTTGAAACGATTGCTATCGAACGTGCTAAGAAATTATTTGGCGCCGACCATGCGAATGTTCAGCCGCACTCTGGCGCTCAAGCCAACGAGGCCGTCTATCATGCATGGTGTGAACCTGGTGATACGATTCTTGCCATGGATTTGAGCCATGGCGGACACTTGACCCACGGAGCCCCGGTAACGGTACTCGCCCGCACCTATAATTTTGTGCGATATGGCATGAAAAATATAGAGACTGGCGAAATTGACTACGATGAGCTTCGTGAATTGGCACTTAAGCATAAACCTAAAATTATTCTTGCTGGTTTTAGCGCCTACCCACGTGAGCTTGACTATGCCAAGTTTGCCGAAATTGGTAATGAAGTTGGCGCACTGCTTGTAGCTGATATGGCTCACATTGCCGGACTCATCGCTGGTGGGGTTGCTAAAAATCCATTTGATTATGGGTTCCACGTGATCACGACAACAACGCACAAAACCCTCCGCGGCCCTCGTGGCGGATTAATTTTGAGTAAAGGTATAGCTGGTAATCCACTCAAGGCACCGGAAAAAACTATCGAAAATATACCTACCCTTATCGACCGCACGGTATTTCCGGGAGTACAAGGTGGGCCACTTATGCATGTCGTTGCAGCTAAAGCCGTGTCGTTCGGCGAAGCTCTACAACCGGAATTTAAAACCTATGCTGCTCAAGTTGTTAAAAACGCAGCCGTACTGGCTGATGAGTTATCTGCACGCGGATTCAAGCTTATCACCGGGGGCACAAGCAACCACCTTATTCTTACAAATGTCCAAGAAAGTTTCGGACTGCATGGCGGTATTGTTGAAGAAGCATTAGATAAAATCGGCTTGACCCTTAATAAAAATGCCGTAGCTGATGACCCGCTGCCACCCTTCCGACCAAGTGGCGTTCGTTTAGGCACTCCGGCAATTACTACTCGAGGTCTGATAGAGAAAGATATGACCGCTATCGCACAGTGGATGAAAGCAGCCGTTGACGCCCATGAAGATCAAAAAACTCTTGATAGACTTCGAGAAGAGGTGAAAGCATTCGCCTTACAGTATCCACTCCCAAGTGATACATAAATTTGCTACGAACTCAGCGTACTAAGATCAAGATCGCTCTCTGTTGCCTTTGCTGGTGGCGTCTGGTTTGATGTTGTATCAATATTTGGGAGGATTTCCGGTTCTTGCTTCAAGTCAACTTCGAATTTTTGCCGTACGACATCTGTAATCTTTTGTTTAAATGTAAGGAGTTGCTGCGACGAAGTCGCTTTTTCATTAACCAACACGAGCGGCTGCTTTGCCCACGTTGCCATACCGGTTTCTGAATCGTGAAAGTCCTTAAAGCCAGCCTTTTCAATTAGCCACGCAGCGGAAAGCTTAATACCGCGGCCCGCCTCCAACCGCCAAAACACCACATCCGGATATTTAGACTGTATCTGTACCAACGTTCCTTCATCTACCACTGGATTAGAGAAAAACGAACCGTTATTAGCAACTTTTTTCGGATCCGGTAATTTTTCAGTACGGATTTTAATAACCGCATCCCGGATAATTTGCGGAGTAAATTGCTGCACACCCCGCTCTTTAAGATACCGTTCTAATGCCTGGTAAAAGGGCGGCTCTGGGTTTTTCTTCTGTAAGTGCAATGTAATGGCTGCGATAAAATACCGGCCATGGTCGACTGTTTTAAGACGACTGCTACGATACTTAAACTCAAAGTCATACTTCGACAAAAAAGTAATGGATTTCGTCTGGCGATCATACACTTCAGCACTCACAAATACATCAGCGATTTCTTGGCCATAAGCACCCACGTTCTGGACGGGCGTGGCACCGGCGGTTCCGGGAATCCAACTTAGTGCCTCTATACCAGTTAGGCCTGATTTAACGGCTCGCTCTACGACTGAGTCCCAATTTTCACCACTGCCGACAGTTATAAATACGTCACCGTCATCGCGCTCCAATACTTCATAGCGTTTAATCTTACTAACGATTAAAAGCCCCTGGAAACCCTCGTCACGCCACACAATATTACTGCCATCGCCCATCATAATTGCTGGAAGATTCTGTTCGTCAGCCCACGCAAGCGCAGTCTGCAGCTCATCTTTAGTCGTGACTTCAGCTACATAGCGCACCGTGCCACCAAGGCGCATCGTTGAATAATCTTTGAGCGAAACGTTTTCGAGCTCTTTCATACTCATATAGTATACCTCTTCCCTCTTGCATCGTATACTCAACAGGGGTAACATGGAAGTATGAGTGAACAACCGGAGCATAAACCATTTATAGACTTAGGCGGCACACTAAAACGTATCCGTCAGCAGCAAAAAGAGTCGCTTGCTGAAGCGGCCGGCGCTGTTGAACTTGCCGAAGAAGATCTACTCCGTATCGAGCAAGGCTATGATCGTCCAAGCGAAGAAATCTTAATGTTACTTATTAAGCACTTTTCTATGCTGGAAGATGAGGCCGTTCGCCTATGGGAGCTGGCTGGTTATGACCAAGGCGAGACTGACGAAGATACTCCCGATAACCAAAGCACTACTAAATCAATCGTCATGACAATCGCAATGGATCCACGTGTAATGTATAGCGACAGTGTCCATATCAGCGGCAACCCAAACGGACTAGTTTTTACCTTTCTACAGCCAGGAGGAGGCCAACTACCTGCCTTGCCCGTATCTCGCGTCGGTATGAGCCGTGATCAAGCTAAAAAAATGCTTGAACTTCTGAAAGATACTTTGGAGCAACTTGATAAGTCTCCTCAACCTAAACAATTACCTCCTTCACCAGACGATAAAAAGAACTAGGTTACTAAGCCCATATTAAGTCTCAGTGCTAAACGCCCTATTGTTTGATGCGGATGTAGCGTATCATCCAGTAATTGTTTAAATTTATGGAACCAGTCTTCAAGCTTGTACTCACGTGTTCCTAGCTTCGCCAATTCTTGAGGAGTTAATTCCTTTTGGGTAATTTGAGACAAATCACTTGCCAAAACCTTCTCGATAAATGCAGCTATCATTTTCTCATCAGCTTCAGTACCTAGGTTTTCAAACAGCCGTTTACAAAGCACCATTAACTCTTCTTTAGCCGCCTTTATCTGTTGCGGATCAGTCTCTATTTTCTGTAATTGCTGAATGAGAGCAGCAGTTTCAATAATGCTTTCCATCACTACTGCTGGTTGGTCTTCTGGCTCAAGAAGCGGATTCTCAGGAAGTGAATGTATATGCTCGATAAATACTTCCACAAACTCTGTTGCATCTATTTTCTTTTTCTCTTCTGTGGTCGTTGCTATTTCATGCTCGACTGATTTTTCCTCGACTTGTAACGATTGAAGTAACGCTATAAATGTATCAGGTAAACCTGTAGGGCATACTTCATCCGTTGCTAGCTCTTCTGATAAAATCTCCGGACCTGCCCTAAAACCAGTATGCATCTCTACTACTTGAGATCCTTCTACTACATCACTTGCTGTTTCTGTTCTTTTTTCTGCAGTGTCCCGAAGCTCGTAAGATCTAATCCTAGGCTCCTCTTCCCTGACATGCATCACACTTTCTCCAGAGTGCGATGCAATTATCGGAGAAATAACCCGTTGCGTCTCAGTAGTTTCTTCGAGATTCACAATCTGAGATTTGCGTACAGTAGGTGTCGCATTTGTTTCGTCATGTTCATGTACGGTAATACCACCCGGAGAGCCTGCCAAAGCCTCATATTTTGGTACTCCTGCGCTTAAGGGTTCTCCTATTGGTATATCCTCACGACTAATAGGCTCATGAGGAGGTAGACTATTTAGGCCTTCGCCAATTGGCTCATCGAACAATGATAATAACTGCTCCCGGACCTCTAGCGGAATTTCTGTAGCGGCATGAACCATAGGCACAGACTCGTGACCAGCAGGAGAAACGCTTGCCTGCTCGTGTAGGTCATTATGAATATCATTCGTAATTTTAATACGGTCAACGGGCACAATAGAGGGTAAATCTTCCCTGGCCTTTATAGTAGATTCGGGCACATCGGTAAAAACTTCTTTTTTCTCAGAAGCGTCTGGTTGGTCAAGCGGTTGCTCTTCTCGAACTACTACCTTAGACTCTAGACCCCTTCGTTCCAGTTCTGAACGAAAGTATGATGCATGCTCAGGCAATATTTCAGCACCCGCCTCGTTCATGGCAGCCACCACAAATCGATTGTTAGCCTCCTCTGTCCTCGTTGACTCATCAGCTGTACATAAATCACCTAACTCTGAGAGTGTACCTGTCATCCCATATATTGTGACTTCTGTATCCCCATATATATCAAGTAGATTAGGCTGCTCTCTAACACGCTCGAAATCTGCAACTATCCCAGCCCTGCTTGAGTTGTGCTCCACTTATTTAATCCTCTTCCGCACTCGGTGGCAATAAGCTCAAATGATCTTCATGAAGACTTCCCGCTTCATGCAGCATCATAGCCAGACGTGCTATACGTACGGAAGGGTCGCTGCGCTTTTCTGGGTCGGCTGGGCACACTCCTGCTTCCGCAGCTAAAACAAAGCCTAAAGTTAAAGGCTTTCCTCTCATCTCAGTTTCGCCATTGATGGATACCGGTGTAGTAGGCTCGTATTTTGACAGAAACTCCTCTTCTGTAACACCTAAACCTTCTCCTCTACCTGCTGCTGGGCTCATACTTCTATGGTAACCATAAGCATACTGAATGTCTAGTTTATAGGCATTGTATTTTTGCGCAATAACAGATATAATGGCATGGTTAATTTACGTTCATGGCGGATGTAGCTCAGTTGGTTAGAGCGTCTGTTTGTGGCACAGAAGGCCGTGGGTTCAAGTCCCATCATTCGCCCCAAATAAAAAGACCAAGCTATAAGGCTTGGTCTTTTTATTGTAAGACTTTCAGGTAGCAGAATATATGCGAAGGTCAACGATGATCTGCAGCCCGCCTTTTGGTATGCTGAAAAAATGAATGTTACTGCACCACAATTACCTTCGGAGCTAAGAAAACTAGACAACCTTGCACAGGAAGTGTACAAAGATGAAACATTATCTGAGGTACTTATTGAAGAAGCAGACGTACAGAAGATCCATGTTAGCTCGCTAACTTTTTCTGAAATAAAAATAACGAATACTACCTTTGCGCAAGCTATTTTAGAGCGTACCAGTTTTAGTGATAGTGTCTTTTCTAAATGTGAGTTTACCGCCTGTCAGCTACCAGAGGCTTCTTGGCAAAGTGTGGTCGTGCATAATGGACGTGCAAGTGGTATACAGCTACAAAATTCTACTCTCAAAAATGTGGTGTTTGAAGACTGTAAGCTGAATTTAGCTAATTTTCGATTCACTACCATAAAAAACTCCATATTTAGAAATTGTGAACTGGCTGAAGCAGATTTCTACAGCGCTGTATTGGAAGAGGTTGCGTTTGAAAACTGCAACCTAGATAAGACTGAATTCTCGGGTGTAAAGTTAAAAACAGTAGACCTGCGAACTTCTGATATTACAAACGTTTTTGGTATCCATAATTTAGGCGGAGCAATCATCGACAGCGCTCAACTTATGTCACTTGCACCACGCCTCGCAGCTGAGTATAGGATTATCGTAAAAGACTAAATCAATTAGACCGTATGGCAAAGGCATATAAAGTTATTTTCATTGATGATCGCCAAGAAAATGTCACTGCAGCAGAAAGCATTGGAATCAAAAGCCTATTATTTATAGACGCCCATAAGCTACGGAACGACTTACAAAGTCTCACTATCCTTTAGACTTGACACAGTAATAAAACAAAACTACAGTTACCTTATAGGGGCCCTCTGGCCTTTTTTACTATCATGGAAAACTTTCACCCTAATCATGAACATCTCGTAAAAATGCCCGATGAGCTACGCATACAGCAGCGCCTCGGACAGATCTCGCTTACTAACTCCGCGCAAACGGAGCTGACGCGAATCCTTTCTCAACGTGCAGGAGATCAATTTAACGCAGAGAATTTTGTGGGAGTGATAGCCGACAGCGTGGCCGAATATACTTTTCTGAAGATAGAGCAACGTGCGAACGAACCTATCGAATATAACGAAGAATACGTAAGCCGAGAACAAGAAAAGTTCCTAGCTAGTAAAATGCCTCGGTTCATTACGCAGCTTCTTACAAGACCACGAGATAGACAAGAGGTACTTTGGTATTGGTTTGGGGTCGTGTATGACAAAAAGCACGCCGATGAACCTATAGATCAACTTAAGAAGAACGCTTTCATACGAAAGTGTATTGAGGTGGAGTTGAAGCCAGACTTACCGCGTAAAAAGAAAAAACTCCAAAAAAGACTACTCAATCATCGAGATAGCGTAAGGCCCCATACCACTGCCCGCCATAACGGACGGCATTAATCAGATTATTGGTATAATATATTGCAAGAGAAGCAAAAAGGAGTCTTATGAAAAAGATTGTGCAGTTTGTTCGTGCATATAAATTGTTTAGTTTCGCATTAATTACCAGTGCTATAGCGCTCGGGCTTGATCTTGGAGGCCTGAACACAGCAACTCACTGGATGTTAGGCATCCTTGGCGTAGCTGTATTGCTACCTCTTTTATATGGCATGATCCAAGATATTCGCGATGGCACATACGGCGTAGATATTCTAGCTGCTACTGCCATCGGTACCGCAATTATTATGCAGGAGTACTGGACTGCTGCAGTAATTATCCTTATGCTCACTGGTGGCGAAGCACTTGAGCAATACGCCGGACATCGAGCAAAGACCGAACTTGAAGCGCTCTTGCACCGAGCCCCTCAAAAGGCGCATATCCTTCGTGGCCGGAAAGAAATTAATGTAAAAGCCAGTGAGGTGGTTAAAGGTGATAAACTCATCATTCGTCCTGGGGAGCTAGTACCAGTGGACTCAGTGGTTCTAGAAGGTACGGGAAGTTTTGATGAATCAAGCCTGACAGGAGAAAGCCTTCCGCAACCTAAAAATATCGGCGATGAACTCTTAAGCGGCAGTGTCAATGTAGACGGCGCTATTACTGTCCGCGCGCTTCGACCTGCCGCAGAAAGCCAATATGAACAGATTGTTAAACTTGTCAAAAATGCCACTGCCAGCCGTGCACCATTTGTACGCCTCGCTGACCGGTATGCTGTACCATTTACCGTCATAGCTTTTGCAATTGGTATTGGCGCATGGGTGATAAGTGGTGACTCTTTACGCTTCTTGCAAGTACTAGTAGTTGCAACACCTTGTCCGCTTATTCTCGCTGCTCCTATCGCAGTTATTTCTGGCATGAGCCGTGCCGCTAAACACGGAATCATCATGAAAAACGGTAGTGCATTAGAAAAACTAGCCGAAGCCAAAACCATAGCTTTTGACAAAACCGGTACTCTTACCCGAGGAGAACTCATTGTTGACAGTGTCCAGACTTTTGGTAAATTTACCGTCAAAGATGTCCTCGGGTTATCAGCGGCTTTAGAGCAAAATTCAAACCACGTTGTCGCTCAAGCAATCATTCATAAAGCGAAAAAGTCTAAAGTTTCTATCCCGAAAGCAAAGCGCGTTAAAGAGTTTGCAGGCCTAGGACTCGAAGCTCACGTGAGTAGCAAGGATATCCTTATTGGTCGTGAACAACTCATGAAAAATCAGGGTGTAGATTTTCCAAAAGCTTTTAAATCGGGTAGCGTGCAGCAAACTGCAACCTTTGTAGCAATAAACGGTTCACTTGCCGGTATTATTAGCTTTGTTGATGAGATTAGGCCAGAGAGCAAGTCAACAATCGAACGACTGAAACAAACCGGCATCAAACATATACTCATGATCACTGGCGACAATAAAAAGACCGCCCAGAGTGTCGGTAAATCTTTAGGCATTACTGAAATCGTCTCCGAAGCTTTACCAGCAGATAAACTCCATACACTTACCGGCCTACCCAAAGAACAACATCCGACAGCATTTGTCGGCGATGGTATTAATGATGCTCCCGTGCTTACCGCTGCAGATGTCGGTGTTGCCCTAGGAGCAAAGGGCGCAGCTGCTGCCGCAGAATCAGCGGATGTGGTCATTATGCTCGATGATATCAGTCGGGTTGCATACGGCCGTGAGATTGCGAAACGAACATTCTTTATTGCCAAGCAAAGCATTCTCGTAGGTATCGCGCTCAGTGTGGTGCTGATGTTTATTTTTGCTACCGGCGCGTTTAAACCGATCTACGGCGCACTGGCTCAAGAAGTTATTGATATTATTGTTATCTTTAATGCCCTACGTGCTCATGGCAGCTTTACAAAAGCCAATACTACCACCAAACTTTCGAAATTAAAGGCCGAGCCCGAAGCCGCATAAAGCCTAGTTATTACGTGCAAGGGCCTGTTCGACATCTGCACGTGTTATTTGTACGGTACTGCCTGGATGGACTTGCTGGCTTAAAACCTGATTCGCAACAATATTTTCAACAGTACGCTGGACAATACGCCGCATCGGACGAGCGCCGAGACGAGGGTCATATCCTGCCTGAACCAAGAGTTGTTTCGCGTCTTCAGCGACGGTGACCGATAGCTTTTGAGCTTCCAAGGTTTTGTTAACACCTCGTAAAATTAGATCGATCACTTGCAGGAGTTCAGCAGGTTCGAGTGGCCTAAAGAGCACTATGTCGTCGAACCGGTTTAAAAATTCGGGACGAAATGTATTGCTGTTTACTAGTTCATCGGTAAATTGCTGTTCGAACTGTTCCAACTGCTCTCCGGCTTCAATATGTTGCCTAATCCTATCTGCTCCAGCATTACTGGTAGCGATAATCACGGCATCACGGAATGACATTTCACGGTTATTGATATCGCGCAAAATACCCTCATCGAGCACTTGCAGCAGGGTATTGAGTACTTCGGGATGCGCTTTCTCAATCTCATCGAGCAGCACTACGCTAAACGGCTGCCGGGCAATTTGTGCTGTCAGACTATGTGAATCTTGAGCTGGATCAGCAATCAAACGACTAACGTCTTCTGAGCGCACGAATTCATTAAGGTCTAAACGTATAAGATTACTCTCGTCACCAAAAAACACTGCTGCAACACTTTTTGCAAGCTCCGTCTTACCGACACCCGTTGGGCCGAGGAACAAAAACGTACCAATTGGCCGACTGGTATTACGCACACCGGCTCGCGCTCGGCGCAAGGAATCGCTGACAACCTGTACTGCCCTTGATTGATTAATCATGCGCTCATGAATAAGACTCTCAAGATTAAGAAGCGTATCACGTTCAGCCGCTGTATTTGCTGTACTGACCTTTACGCCCTGTGTTTGTTCAATCGCCTGCTCAATTGACTGCTGGGTTATAAGCCCGCCGTCGCTAAAGTTTGCTGCCGCCTCCAAAAGTTTCAATGCCCTACCTGGCATAACTTGCTCCGCAATAAACCGCGAACTTAATTGATATGCTGTTTGCAAAGACTGATAGGTATAAAGAACTTTTTGCTGGTATTCAAACAAAATCGTTTGGTTTTGCATAATATGCATTGTTTCCTGTTCATTTGTAGGCGGTATGGCAATGCGATTCATATTCTGTGCAAGCGCCGGATTATTATGAGAAATGCGAATCCATCGCTGCTCATCCATTGCCAAAATTATACGTAAGGCCCCGCCATCCAAGATCGGTAACAGCACATTACTCAGATCAACCGAACCTGTGCCCTCTTCGAAAAACAATTGCGCATCATCAAGAAATAAAATAATATTCTTCGCTCTTAGCGCTTCGTAACACATTCGCTGTACTAGTTCTTCTAGCTCGCCCCTGCCTCGTGCTTGTGCCATAAGTGTTGAAGGATCAAGTGCAATAACTTGATGGTAATGTAAATTTTTCGGTACGCTCGGGTCGGCTTCCAGTAATTGCTCTGCAAGCGTGTAAACCAACTTCGTTTTGCCGCTGCCAAGTTGTCCAACAAGTACCGCGTTCCGGCGTCCTGCCTGCGATAAAGTGTTTGTTATATGGCCTACTAGCTGCGCACGACTCTCGAGCTCTCGGGCCAGTGAACCGCTATAGGTAATATGCTCACTTACGTTAAAGCCAAAGCGATCAAGCAAGGGAATATAGCCAAATGCCCAGTCACGTCCAATACCGCCCTTCTGACGACGGCTTTTATGCTCTTCCACTAGTTCATCAATATGCTTATGCCACTCTAAGCCCTTAAGTAAATCTTCCTTACCTATACCAAGGTGGGCGAAATAATTGTCAAGGCCGCGAACAGTTTGCAGAAGCGCCACCATAATAATAGCCGAGTCAATCGTAGCGTAACCATAGGTAGCTTGGTATTGCTTTGCTAGCTGCCATACAGCCGGAGTATCTGCTGCGTCTGTACTCGCTGTCTCTTCCAAAAAATCCGGATCAATAATAAAGCGATTAGCGATAAAGTTGGAGCCGCGTGTATTTTTAATAAGTTTTGCTAGATCTTTGGGCGTATGATTACGTGGCAAACGCGCCAATAAACTGCTATCCAACAAGGCGTCTATTGTAGATTCTTGCCTATTCGGGGGTATGTTACGCAGTGATCGTCCCCATCTTGCCACCATATATGCTGGGCCAGAAAAACCAGCTATAACCCACCCTATACTCATGTGAGGCGCCAGTACTAGAAATATCCCTACGACAAGCCACCCGATCGCAATAGCTATAAGCGTTATATAGAATGATCCAGAACCTACTGTCTTGCTGAGCCGTGCTTGACGCGCCCGCTCACTGTCGTATACAAAGGAATCTCCACTGTTCATATTTTACAAAACCGCCATCATTATTACGCCGAGCAGTGGCAATACTGGCAACACAAGCCACAATGCAGCCCAAACAAGTCCCGCAATAAATATGCCTGTTGCCGCAATGCAACCAGAGATAATCATAATACTGCGTACAATCGCTCCGAATAACCTGGAAAAAGTTCTATCAAACCATGCACGCATTTTTATATTCAAAGGACCTCGAACACTGCCAGCATCAATCTGTCGGAATGGTGCAAATAACGTTTTAGCAAGCAACCCTACCGAGAAAGCTTCGAGCACGCCTTGGGCGCGCCGAGATACATTCTCTAATTCATTCATCCAGGCAGTCGTATACCACCATTGCAACATGCTGAATAATACCATAAGCAACATTATACACTCTGTTAACCCAGTTTACTGAGAACTACAGCTATCCAGACCGGGACGGTAATATTATCAAATCCTCGCGGGCTGACATTCTCAAGGACGGTTGCTATAAAACTTGTCCACAGCAATAGCCCTATGCCTATATCCGTATCGGTGCCTATACCATACCCGACCAATATCGCTATAGAAATTACAAAAAAAGTCACACTCCCTACAATACTTTTCGTATGTCCCAACACGCTGTACCGGTTTTTTTTGCCGAATTGTGTTCCAATTATTGCTGCCAAACCGTCGGCTAGGCTCATATGGAGCAGTGCTGCCATATACATCCAACCGTCCCTTGTCAATAAAGCCAACAGCCCAACACTTACAGCAAAGAACACCTCGCCCCATGTCGGCCGCTGAACACTATGAATTGCTCGGAATACGCCAAAATATTTCGAAGCACCTACGACTACCACGAAGGCTGCGCTGAGGAAAAATATCTGGTACCATGACAAAAACAACGGCCAAAACGCCACAAAACTTCCCACAATAATATGGGTGAATTTACGGCCAATCTCATTTTTTAGCCACCCTTTTCGCCATCCGTATTCACCCATGCAGAGTATGACAAACGTAAGCACACAAACCAGAAGAACTAACATAGTTCCCCTTATTGTACGCTTATACTACTCGGTTCAACAAGTAAGCTGATCTTTAAAAAAGAAGAGACCCTGGGGTAGGCGGGTCTCTTTGATGGGTTGCTTGTTCGGGGTTGTTCCTAATACTTTAGGGTTTAATGGGCTTTACCAGAAAGCTATCAAGAGTTGCCTTCTGCTTCCCAAGGGACCGTTATGGGTCGACTTCCTTGAGAAGGATCCTTTTATATGTAAAGCCGCATTCGGCTGTTGCCATGTTACCTCCTCTCTTAGCGAGTTAACATGTTCTATTGTATCCAGGGAAATTACTGCTAACTATGGAAAATCTTACACTGATATTTTTTGTGTCACTGTCTGAAAGATAGATTGCTCAGTTGCAGACAATTTATCGCAGCCAAGTCGCGTAGGTACCACACTCATAAGTTCATCCAAAATAGCTTTGCCCTTATCAGTCAGTTGCAAAGTTTTCGTACGTCGGTCATATGCAGATTCATTCCTGAGCACCAGTTGACGATGGACCAGTCTATCTACAATACCCGTAACATTCGACGCATCACAATGGAGCACTTCCGCTACTCTACCCATTGCCAGCTGACCTTCGCGATTGATAGCGAACAGTGCAAACAGCTGCATTACCGTTAGCTCGCGCTCTTCGGCAAGCACAAGTAGCTCGTGCTTTACACGCCCAAGAAAGAGCAAAAGATCTTCACAAAGCTGATTTGAAGCCGGCTTCATAGTCGTATGATAGCATATTTTTAAAAAATAGTTGACTACTTCAAATATCTATCTATATAATACTTGAAGTCATCAAATAAATAGGAAAAATTTATGGTAGAAAAGGTAAAACACAAGGGGTTGGCGCTTGCCGTATTGGCAGCCGCTCAATTCATGGTGGTGCTTGACGCCACTATTGTCAACGTTGCCCTGCCTGCGATCCAACACGCCCTCGGCTTTACAAGCGATTCGCAGTTGCAATGGGTTGTCACCGCATATGCGCTGGTATTCGGCGGCTTTTTGCTGCTCGGTGGACGACTGGCAGACTTATTTGGACGACGCGGAATATTTTTGGCTGGCGTTATAATTTTTGCTGCTGCGTCACTCTTGGCTGGCGTCGCACAAAATCCGGGTATGCTTATAGTATTCCGAGCCTTGCAAGGCCTTGGCGGCGCATTACTCTCACCAGCTGCGCTTTCACTGCTACTAACTATATTTAAAGAAGGCCCGGAACGTAACCGTGCCCTTGGTATATGGAGTATGGTTGCCGGTGGTGGCGGTGCAGTCGGGCTACTGCTTGGTGGTGTATTGACACAATATATTGATTGGCGCTGGATTTTCTTCATTAACATTCCGGTTGCCGCCGTTATTGTTGGTGCTGCGCTAAAATATGTACCAAAGAGCTTACCTGCCGAAAAACGGCCAAAAGTAGATATGGCTGGTGCCGTTACCGTTACTGCTGGACTTATGAGTCTTGTGTACGCGCTTGCCAAGGCACCTGACAATGGCTGGACCGACGCCACAACTCTCGGTTTCTTCGCTGCAGCAGCAGTATTGCTTGTCGCATTCATCATTAATGAACTTCGTGTCAAAGAACCACTCATTAATTTAAATATCTTCCGCAGACGCAATGTCAGTGGTACTGCAGTCATTCAGACACTGATGCCGGCAGCTATGTTCGGTATGTTTTTCTACATGTCGATCTACCTGCAACAAATTCTCGGCTATTCACCAACTCACACTGGCGTAGCAAACTTGCCGTTTACGATTGTCATGATTATTACTGCGGGTATCTTGTCTAAGAAAATCGCTAACATCAACCCTAAGATCATATTAGTCATTGCGCCGCTTTTCGTAGCCGCAGGTCTATTGTACTTTTCGCGTCTACCAGTAGATAGCAATTACTGGATCGACATACTTCCTGGAACAATCATTATGTCTGCTGGTATGGCTGGCGTGTTCGTGACTGCGACACTCGTTGCTACAAGTGGCGTGTCACATAAGGAGTCGGGCCTTGTATCCGGCATACTCAACACCTCGCAACAAGTAGGTGGTGCCATTGGTCTAGCAGTCTTAACAGTAATATCTACTTCGGTTACAAAAACCGATATGGCAAATGCCGGTGGTGATCCAAGCGCATTAACCACTTCGTTAGTACACGGTTTTCAGCACGCGTTTGTTGCCTCTGCCATTATTGCAGTAGCTGCCAGTATTGTAGCCTTAGTCGTTATTAAGTCTAAGAAGCCTACAAAATCTGACCTTGCCCACGAAGCTGAAGTTGAAGCCGAAGCTCTTCCTGCTATTCCTGGCGTGTAAGGATAGTCATTTATTAACCAGGTCTGCTGAATCGGCAGACCTGGTTTTTGAATTTTTACCTCTGCAAATTGACATTAATTAAGTGAAGTCATTGATTTAGCTCACAAAAAAATGTGATATTTAATTTAGATTTAAGATTTGATCCGTATGCTTAGTAGTAGGAGGATTATACGATGAGCAACACATCACTTCTACGCTTATTTCAAACCGGACGTCGCCTAACCTACGAAAGGGACGAAATTATTATCCGAGCCGAAGACATACCGTCAGGTGTTTATTACATACATTCAGGCTGGGTTAAAGCGTATGCATTAAACAAAGATAAAGAGGCGTCTATCGTTATGACTCTGCTTCCAGGCGATGTTTTCCCTTGCGCATGGGCACTCACAGGAATTGATTATGATTTAAACTTCGCTGCCTTGGGAGAGACCGAACTCTTGCGTATACCGACGAAGCGGTTCAATGAGGCTATTAAAAATGATACGGCATTGTCGCAAGAGCTGTTACAAATATTTGCCAACAATTTCTTCACCCTTACCAATGAACTGAACAATATCCAATACCATACAGCACGTGAAAAGATCGTTTATCGGCTGCTCTTCCTTGCAAAATGCTTCGGTAAGCAAGAAAATAACAAAGTCGTTATATCGAAACACATTCCAAATGAGTATATTGCCCGCTCTACCAATATGACACGTGAAACAACGAGTCGAGAAATGAGTCGACTAACCCGCAAACGCCTGATTAGACATACCGAAGAACAAATTATAATTTCCGATATTGATGGCTTACTAAACGAGGTTGAAGACCAAGCTAAAGGCAGCATATCCCGTCCACCGTTCAGTAGCGTACTTAACACAATATCAAGATAAATGCACCGCATAAGAAAGACATAAACAGAGAATAGTATGAAAGCCTTAGCAATCGAAGACAATACTGCACTTGCCCAGAGCATCAAAGATTATCTAAAGCCGATTTGGGTCGTAGATACCGCGGAAACTGGCGAAGAAGGTATTGAGCTTGCAAAAAATAACCCCTATAACGCCATTATCCTCGATCTCGGTTTGCCGGGAATGGATGGCCAAGACGTATGTTTAAGTATTAGAAAATCAGGCATTGACACTCCTATCATTATTTTAAGTGGTGTTGCTGAGACAGACACCAAAGTATCTTTACTGAACAATGGTGCAGATGACTATTTAACGAAGCCGTTTAACTCTACTGAATTGCAAGCTCGCTTGAATGCCCTTTTACGTCGAGGCCCTCAAAATGAAAACGCTGCAGAAATTCTAAAGATTGATAACCTTGTCCTTGACCCTCAGAAACGCGAAGTAAAACGTGGCAACAAAGCAATCGAATTACGCCGTAAAGAATTTGACATCCTGGAATACTTAATGAGGAACCAGGGCAAGGTAGTGAGTAGACCGATGATTATCAGCCAAGTTTGGGATGCGCATACAGAAACCTGGAACAGCACCGTTGATGTCCATATTAAATATTTGCGCGATAAAATTGACAAACCGTACAAGCGCAAGTTAATCAAAACTGCACATGGGGTGGGCTATACTATTCACAAGTAAGCCAGTAAAATAATGTACAGAAAGGGGTACCGTAAATGAGCGACGTTATCGCACGCATCTTGTCTGATGCCAGCGTCCGCGACAATACATCTATAGAAACTGTCGCAATGCAAGAAGTCGTAGCAGCGCCCTGGGTATAGCAGCCCTACGCTTCTTCGCCGGGCATCTTATTATTAGATGCCCAAAACAATTATCATGTTTCAGCGTATTTATACATTATTCATAGCTCCCCACAAGACAGATCCAGATCAGCGAAACCGTGAGCTTGTTTTAAACTGGTTGTTGACCGGTATTGTATTTTTACTCTCTATCTTTTTTATCAACTGTATTATTCTGCAAATATTTTCTGATAAGGATGTAATCGGTTCATTAATCAGTATTAGTATTGTACTAGTAGGCGCCTTGAGCTATCTTATTTTGTTCCGAACCAAACAACATGCACAAACAATTGCTAGTTACTTATTACTCGGACTTTTCTTCTATGCAGGGTATTCTGTGGTTTTAGCTTGGGGTATTGTTAATCCATATGGCGTCTTAATGTTCAGCTTAGTGATTGTTGCATCGGGCATATTACTGAGCGCCCGACACGCTCTATATGCAGTCGTTGTAGTCAGTCTTTCTTTGACGCTCTTTGAGTATCTCAAATCACAAGGCGTAACGACCCCCGACACTTCTTGGATTGCTTCTCCCTCGTCTATGGCTGATGTCACGAACTTTACCACTCTTTTTCTAGTTATGGGCCTAGTGTCGTGGCTCTTTAATAGACAAATGGAAGAATCACTGCAAAGAGCACGAAAATCAGAAAAAGAGCTCAAACATGAACGCGATATGCTTGAAGTTAAAGTCGAAGAGCGTACTCGCGCCCTACAGGAAGCACAACTTGAAAAAGTCCAGCAAGTTTACAAATTCGCAGAATTAGGACACCTGAGCACAGCTCTTTTTCATGATTTAGCTGGCAGTCTGTCAAGTTTGACTCTTGATATTGAGTCGATGCGCAAAAAAGGAAAAACCGATTTTACGAAGCGAATTGACAATAACATTCATTACATTGACAGTGTTGTTCAGAGAGTTAAATCACAAATTCATGGCAATAATGAGGTAGAAACCTTCGATGCGCTAGCCGTAACCAAAGAACTGGTCGGTATATTATCGTATAACGCACGTAAAGCTCGAACCCATATTGAGCTTCATGCAGCCAAGAACAAGCCGATTGTTTTCACCGGTAACCTAACTCGCTTTCGTCAGCTTATTATTAATTTATTATCCAATGCCATTGAAGCATACCCACCACCTTCTTCTGATACCATGGCTAAAGACAGGCCGGTACTTATAAAAATATCTCAAGGAGAAGGCAAGATCATCATAGAGGTTACTGATTTCGGTAAAGGTATACAAAAAGCCACCCAGTCAAAAGTCTTCGACCCATTTTTCACGACAAAGTCTACTGGCTCTGGGATAGGGCTTTTTATTGTCCGGCAAGTTGCAGAGAAAGATTTCTCCGGAAACATTAAGCTTACCAGCAATAAGAAAACAGGAACGACGTTTACCGTCACAATTCCAAAATAAAGGATACGCATGCAAATCCGCCTACCAACGGCCATACTACAAGGCCTGCACTACCTCGCCGCGCACCAACAACCAGATGGTAGTTTTATAAGCTACCTTGACCTCGACTCAAACATTACGCATACAAACAAACCTATTAAAACCGTATTTATACCGGCACTCATACTTGCATCTCTTTCGGAAATAGACACCTCTGAATCGATGAATATCAGGGATAACTTAGCACAATTTTTACTCACGCAAAAAAGCGAACAGTGGACCTTTAACTTTGTAGCTAATGACGATCCTCAAAGACATAGCCGTAACTATCCTGATGATTTAGATGATACTTTTTGTTCTTACATAGCGCTCCACACTCACGATCCCAAACTCATAACAACTGATGCGCTCGTACAAATGACTAAAGTACTATTAGCTACTGAATCGACCGTAGGGGGTCCTTACAGGACATGGTTGGCGCCCCTTACAAGTCAAAAGATTTGGCTTGACATTGATCCGGCAGTAAACAGTAATGTACTTTATTTTTTAACACTCGTTACCACCCCGCCCGAGGGACTTATAAAATACATCGAGCAATGCATCGATGACAATAACCTTACATCGCCTTATTATGTGCCTTTTTATCCCATCGTGTATTACTTATCTCGTGGCTATAGCGGTCCGAATACACAAAAATTAGTAGAGCTTTTGGAACATAAAAATAGATATACATCTCTTTCTCCATTAGAGTGCGCCCTAACAGTAAGCGCCTTACTGCGCTTGTGCGGGTCAATTGAGCTATGTACACCATACGTGGAACAGCTACTAGATAGCCAAGGTACTGATGGTTCTTGGCCAGGCGCAGGATTCTGTACTGACGAAAAGAGAACCGAAGGCCTTTATTACAATGGGTGTGCTGCACTGACCACTGCTTTTGCCCTAGAGGCGCTGAACTTATATCAACACCACGTTGAAAAAGAACGACTTATGATTGAAACCAATAAAGAATCTTCGAGGGTACATACTATTCTTCGTAAAATGAACCAAGATATCAGCACTATTGATGAACCGCTACAAAATACAGTACGTGAAACACTCACCAAAACACTGAACTCCAAAAATGCCAAAGAAATCACTCAGCTTGCATATCAGTTTAACCAATCACTTCGTAAACCTCTTTCGGATAGCGCTCAATTCTTTAATGAACTTGGTCTGGCAAACCTGTACGGCTGGACGGCGTATACCATTTACGATGACTTCTTAGATTATGAAGGTCAGCCCTTATTATTGCCGGCCGCCAATACTTCGTTGCGGTTATCTTTTGAAAAACTATTATACGCCTTGCCGAACCCTGAATTTCAGGCACTTATTAGAGCGCAGTTTAATATAATCGATAACGCCAATACCTGGGAGTTGTCCAATTGCAGATTTGATACCTATAAACATCGCTCTATTACAATCAGAGCCCTGCCAGAATACGGAGATCTTATGCCGCTTGCATATCGATCTATAGGCCACACGCTGAGCCCACTCGCAGTTATGTATAAAAAAGGGTATACTACCGATTCTAATGAGTTCCAGTCTATCTACACTGCCTTGAAACATTACATTATCGCTAAACAGCTCAACGACGATGCCCATGATTGGCAAGAAGATTTTTTATTTGGCCGAATTACATACGCTGTCGCCACACTGCTTCAAGAATTGGCTGTGACACCCGGCACATACCAATTCCACGACCTTCTACCTGCAATGCAAAAATACTTTTGGCATTACACACTTACCACCATTTGCAATGAAATGGAACGTCAGATCTACTTGAGCCGCCAAGCGCTTAAGACCTCAAAAGTGTTGAAAGATAAGAACATACTTATCACACTCTTAGACTCAATTGATATGTCCATACAGGACACCTTGGACAAGCAAAGCCAAACCAAAGAGTTCCTTCAATATTTCTAAATGTACAGGTAAAAATTCTTACAGAACCCATAAGACAATCACTTTTATACTGGCTACCATGTAAGGCAGTGAGGTATGGCGTATGGCAGACACACAATACCCTCAAACAACCGGCTGGAGCGGATGGATAATTTTCGCGAGTGTCGTTATGATCATCAGCGGCATTGTCCATTTAATATACGGGCTTGGCGGCATTCTTACCCAGGATTGGTATGCGTATACGTCTACAGGCACCTATGTACTCAGCCTTAGCGCATGGGGATGGACCATCTTCATAACCGGAATTCTCCTGATACTGACGGCCTTGTTACTGCTTTCGGGCAATATGTTTGGACGCATTATGGGAGCTATACTAGCGCTACTCAGCATCGTCTTTAATGTTGGGATGATAGGAGCAGCACCAATTTGGTCTATAATAGCCATTATCGTTGATATTATAATAATTTATGCAATCGTTGCGCATGGTAGCGAGATGAAACAGTACCACCAGTATCACCAACATTAAACGTCAGGCGGACATTATGGCAAACACAAATACAAAAACCAAACCTATCCAAAAGATATTACAGGTGAGGACGTATGTCCTTTTTTCATTACTCGCAGCTCTATTACTTGTTATAGCCAATTCAGCAATCTGGTTTAACAATTATATTTTTGACGGCAATAACTTTACACAGCTCACTACCCAAGCCCTTGAAAAAGAATCAAGCCGTAACGCGATAGCTTCAGAGATAACGGATAGGTTGCTGCAAAACCGTCCTACACTGAAAGGCGTGGTTGACGAGCCGGTTACCAAACTTACGAGCGGCTTACTTGGGTCAAATGTCGCAGGAAACGCTCTTAATAAAACTGTATCGCAATTTCAAGTAATCATAACTTCAAAAAATCCCCAGGATGTAAGCTTTGACCTCACTTCTATCAAACAACCACTTTCACAAGTCTTAGCAACCGCTGGAACGATCACAGGAAGAGATGTCAGCCAGGCGGAAACCAGAGTTGAAAATGTACCCGATACAATCACTATCGTTCACGCCGATAACTTACCAAATATCTATAGGCTTGGCGTAGTGTTATTATGGGTTGCCCCGCTTGCGACGCTCGCAGCGGGCATCATACTGGTCTATCTCATCTACCGCGCTCGCTATAGCCGACGCACCAGTGCCACCGTCTTAGCGACAGAAGGCGGAATCATAGCCCTGGCCGGCTTGTTTGCTTTAGCGCTCGGCCCTATTTTCAAACCCACGATACTTGCAAACGTACCCAATGAAAACATGCGGGTTGTCGTAGAAAATATTTACCAGACCTTTATAGCTAAATTTAATGCACAATCCGAAATCCTATTTGTCATTGCCGCCTTATTGCTCATTGCCGCAGTTATCGTTTTCTGGGCAAAGCCAATAGCCTCTCGGATTACAGCTAAACGTGCCTAAATTCTTTTATTGTTTACGAGACGTGATGTGCGTCGAGCAAAGCACGGCATGCCACAGTGTGTTTAGCTATGCAGTAACAAGCTAAAATTTCTCTTCCATTTTATTGGCTAGGTTTCCCGGATAAGGGCGTATTAAAGTTGCTCGCTGAACACGACCAAACGCTTATCGTAATTCCGTGTTCCTTTTATTACCTTACCAGTGCAAGTGATTAGATTAAGGCCGGGTTTTGCAGATACCGGCGATAAAGCCGCTGCCATATCCACATTATTAGCGTCAAATACTTGAGTTTTTACCACCCGGTACTGTACCTGTGATCCATCTCCTTTTTCCATGGTAATCATATCATCTTTATGTAAATCTTTTAGCCCATAGAAAACTCCCTGGACTGAATCGCTGGACACATGGCCATCTATAAGAAGTGCTCCGGCATGCCCGGGTTTTGCGCTGCCGGTATACCATCCTACGTCAAATACATTCTTAGGCGCATCTATTTGATTCTCGCTCGTAAGCCCAAGATGTTTTACCATAGCCTTTACTGAAAGTTTGGGTATAAATAAATAGCGCGGCAAATCACTCGCAACCGTGTATGTGTCAAATGCGTTTGGCGTAGGCCTTTCGGTGCTTGGCCGGATAGTGGGATTGTCGCTACTTATCTCATGAGCTGGTTGTCCGGTATTACCTGAAGCAGTATGCACTTGATGCCATGCAATTATGCCTGCGCAGACAAGAATGACGACACCACCACTGACCAAAAGCCATACAAAAGCACGGCGTATGTTATGGGTATAAAACTTCTTTCGAAGCCACATATTACTGAGCGAGTTTTCGAAAGGCCAAACCAGCAGCTATCAACAACGATCCTACTGCGGCAAGCAAAACTGGTAGCTTAAATGAGCTTTCTTGTACTGGCCCAAAACCAGTCTGGGGAGCTTGTGGCACAGGTGAACTTGATGCAGGTGTCACAACATTTGCCACAATGCCGGAAATTACACCAATTTTATTTGCACCGCTTTCACTAAACCAGATAGTATTATTTGGGCCTTTCGCGATAATAAACGGTGCACTGCCTGCGGTAGGTATTGGATATTCGGTAATAGTACCGTCGGGAGTGATCATGCCTATTTTATTTGCATTTCGTTCCGTAAACCATACATTACCGTCAGGGCCTAAGGTAATACCATGCGGATCACTACTTGAACCAGAGGGAGAAGGATACTCCGTAACAACGCCCGCAGTAGTTATCTTACTTATCCGACCGCCTTCGCCTGCAAACCACAAGCTACCATCGCTCCCCGCTACGATGTCGTAAGGGTGTCGCGTAGGAGAGCCGAGTAGCGGATACTCTGATACCGCTCCACTCATAGTAATCTTGCCTATATTAGCTCCATCATGTTCCGTAAACCACATATTGCCATCCGGGCCAGCGGTAATGCCATAAGGCTCGCTACCTGTGGTCGTTACCGGAAAAAGTGTGATAACACCGCTAGTTGTAATTCTGCCTATATTGTTACCGCCTATGTGGGTGAACCAAAGGTTACCATCCGGGCCAGTGGTAATAACGTGAGGGTTTGATCCGCCTGTAATTGGGTATTCAGTGATAGTACCTGTAGGAGTAATTTTTGCAATGCGGTTTGCACCGTATTCCGTAAACCACATATTGCCGTCCGGACCAGCGGTAATGCTATTTGGTTGGCTATTGGAAGTGGGGATAGTGTATTCATTCAAGACAGTGCCATTTAGCGCCATTACACCAATCTTATTTGCGCTAAATTCCGTAAACCACATATTGCCGTCCGGACCCAATGCAACACCATGCGGCACACTCCCTGCTGTGGGGATATCATATTCATTTATAGCTGGTGCAGCAAACGTTGATGCCCCGAAACTCATACAAAATGCCAATGCCATGAATGCAAGCGAAAATGCTTTTATTGATTGTGCGATTTTTTTCATTGTTAATGCAACCCCGTCTATTAATATACTTATGCTAATTTTATATCAGTTTACCCTCGCCTCAAAATCGAAATATTTGCTACCTTTGACCCAGAAGCACGCTATAAATTAGCTATACTTCTAGAATACTCGAAGAAAGATGGTGTGCTTGATAAGTACGTAGACGTACTGAAGTAAGCTATTAATGCATAGTTCATTATGGCCCCTCCTGGACATAGAGGCGTTTCATATATCCCCTCAAGTCGTCGTGGCTTCAATCTCATGATTGAAAAGCTTGGGCTTAGGATTCCAAGACCGAGTAAGCCACAATAAACCCGCTAAACCACTTACTTGTGTTTGTCTACTAGTGTGAGTGCAACACATTAAGCAAAAGATAGCGCACATCTGCGCCTGTGTTCGGAGTATATTTCTGTGCGTAAACTTGAAAACAAATAAAAAAACGACTGCAACTGACAATCGTTTTTTATTGGTCGAGAGGAACGTTGGCCACTCGAACTACTTCGATTCATTATTAATGAACCAGAATTAGTGCAGGCAATCTTTAAGAAACTTGAGTTCTTATGTACTATGCAAATAAAACTTGCTTCTGAGAAGATAATTTTTTAGTTTATCTAGCGTACAGTCCTACCAATAACTTGCCTCATACTAGGCATTCATGCTCAGTGCTTTTACTTAGCTTAAAAATATTAGCTTTATTGTTGAATAATAACTTCGTTAAGCACCTGGGCGTTGTGGATCCCATAAATCTTTGAATGTTAAGGCAGTACCGATGTTTGGTCAGAGAGGTTTTATAGGCTAGTCGTGTCTGAAAAAGCGCCACTAAGGAATAGGTCTACGACCAGAATAATATTTAACTATCCTATAAACTCTAAAAATAAATCTTTTAGCCCAGGAGAACTCTGAAATATTCTTTCAGGAAAATGATTATACGCAATTTTAAACTTTAATTTTCCATCTGATCCTTTTACGGCATACTTCTCCCTGGGCCGTCTTGACACTCTCACCCACTCATGATCATTGTGGTCGTGATTCAAAATGATCTTTAATTCGTCAAAGCTTAAGCAAGCTATTCCATCCTTTCCGCATACGAGTGCAATAAACACATGGTCTAATCTATCTGCCATCTCCTTTATTTGATCCTGATGAGCCCTTGCAAAGCTGAAACTCCAAGGAGTCATCCTATTTGAGCAGTGTTTAATGTAGAGACCTATTTTATCGTTTATAACATAGGTATAGCTATTATTTTTGGAATAGGAGTTGATTGATATTTTTTTATCCGTTTGAGCAATTTTAGCTAAGACAGCACCATGATAAAATTCAAATTCTTTAATCATTTTTCTGTCCGTTTTTTCGCATATTTTTTAAGAAACGTATATTGCCAATTTCTGGCGTATACTTATAAAAAACTCTTGCCCTACCAGCTTCGTTACGAAATATTTTGATATGGTGAATCGCCCTTGGGTACTTATCTTTTTCAAGATCACCTGTACTAATAAAGCCTCTGTTACGCGTAATTTGTTCGACATTAGCACTTTCATAACTGCTTCCTATTTGAGTAGTCTTATGAATGGCAACTGATTCATTGCCATATGGACTAAATTCTGTAATAAATTGCTTAAGATATTCCGGGAAGCCGTTATCATCAATGCGCAAGGATAGCATTTTGAATTTGTCCCCAGGCATCAAATCTACTGCATCTACAATTTTATCTATCTCAGGGTTGTAGTCGAATAGATCCCAGCTCATTTCCCCACTATCTAAGGCTACCGTTGCCTTGTCAATACTACTAGAGGCAGTGGCCACTACCCGCCTATCTTCAAGCCAAACTGGGCTTCCTTTGCCTGCACGAATGAAACTGAGGGCAAGCTTATGAAAAACAAAACATTTTTGCCAATCAAAATAAAGCTGCTGTGGTATATGTAATTCGAAATACTTCAAATACTTGCCCCGACTTCCAAACATCCTAGCTCTTTGTATGTAAGTATCTTGTTGAATCTTATGCTTAACGTCACGCGTAAAAAACATAGTTAAAAGGCGCTCGAATGTAACTCCCCTAGAGACGATGTTTCCACCTATCGCAATCGTAAACAATGTTGATGGCTCAGTTGCCCGTCTATAATCCACTGTCTTTTTATCAGAATTGCTATTCATGACAATGATGTCGTTCTGATCAATATTTGTCAGTACATAAGTTGTGATAAGTCTCTCATCGCCAGGATATTTTTCCTGGGAAATTTCGTAAATTCTTTTTACGTACTTCTCGTAATTCTTGTCTGAGTCATCTCTTAAAACATTGAAAAGTTTTATGATTTGTTTGTAATCTTCCGTATGATCAGCTTTCTTGCCACTCGTATGTATAAGCATGCTGTAGTTTTCAGCTTTGGGATTTATTTTGAGATTAAGATAGGCAACGTTCACGATAAAACTAAAAAATGCCTCCCTTAGATACTTCGGGTTATCCCCTTCATCAGGTAAAAGCTCCAGGCCAAACTTAAGATCACTCAGTGTTTTATCAGTAGTAGGGAAAAATATATCCTGACCCGTATAAAATGGGTGCGGAGGAAAATCAATCCATTTTTCATTGTTGTTCTCGAAAGTATTATTGAGGTCAAGTCTAGCAGGAGTAGCGGTAACGCCAATGTATATTCCTTCTCTGTTCAATAGTTTACCCACTAGTTCATTGATTTTTGTCTTTTCATTTTCTTTATTTACTTTGGAATTTGGGGTAGCAAAGTCTGCCTCATCATCGATTATTACTCTGTCTTTTACATTCCCTATTTTTGCCAGGAGCTTTTGCAGATCTCCTGAGTTCTTCTTGCTAAATATTACCCATTTACTGTCCCCAAGCCGAACGGCAGGATCTAGTATATCGCTAAATTTCTTAGGTGCGGGATCAAGCCCGGAACGCAAAAAACGCTCTAAGTTTTGCTCCAGTAGTTGAACGCTGTCATTCAATAATACGATGATTATTTTATGACCTTCATCTAAAAGTCTAGCGGTCAACGCGATCATCATACCCGTCTTACCGCTCTGGGGCTCGCCATACACTACGAAAGATCGAGTTTTATGCTTTTGTATATTTTCAATTGCGCCCGTAACAGCACTTTCTACACTTTTAGTATAGAATCCTTCTTCTTGCAATTCTTTTACACGCTTCTCGTATCTGGTACCTTTATCAGCCAGGGCTTCTTTCTTAAAGTCATGGATATTGAAGCCCCCCATCATAGCGTAGGCTTCCTCATCACAATCACATACTCATATTCATATACTCTGTATCTTGCTGGATTATTGAGGCCTGTAAATTTTCCGGTATTTGCATCTCTCCAAGGAGTAATCATCTTACTGGATAATTCTCTCTTTATGAAATCAACCTTCTCGAAGCCCGCAGCAAGCATTTGCTGCGCTGCAACTTCAGCGTTTTTAATTTCTACTCCTTTTAAGGTTGTGTTACCGATAATAACTCCTGTCACACCCCCAGGTTTTAATCCCTCATACATACGAGCAAAGACCTTCTTCATATCTATATAATAATTTGCTACATCTTCAGCTAGAGGCTTACTTACCTTTATTAAATCCATAATGATATCGTCTGCAACATCACTATTTAAATTACCGCGTCGTTTCATTTTGGAACTTGTGCCAATAAACTCACGTCGGAAATCTACAAATTCTTTGCTAAATTTGTTATGCCACCGTTTAAATTGTTTTGGATCGCTTCCAAACCACAACAGAGATAACTGATGTAAGTCTGCATACTCGTAAGATGTTACATATGGTGGAGAAGTAATAATAAGATCTATTTCCCCTTTTTGGATCGGCCATTTTTTAGTTGAGTCCAATTGATAAACTTTAGAAACTGTCTGTAGATCCCCAGATGATTCAAGAATCTCATAAAATTGACTATTTTTCTTACTCATTTGTGTAAGGTGTCTATTTATCGTTACAAATGGGTCATTAACCACCTTCTTTTTATCGATAGTGGGCTTAATGCTCTTCATGAGCCATCTCGAGGAATTCTTTAAGTTATGCGAAAATGCACAAAGATAAAACCTTCTGGATACTAGATTACTGATAGCATTAATCGCACTATATATCCTGTCCAGTTCCTCGATAACAGATTCCTCAAACCAATAACCTATCCTTGGATGGTGGTTGATTTTATGTACCCTTGCATTTTTATATGCGAATAAGAATTGCTCATGAGACTTGCAGAGTATATCAGGAGGGATAGGGGTTATTTTTGTTTGTGTTATTAATTTAGCAATAGGGTTAATATCAAAGCCAATACTAATTCTTCCGTTTAATTTTGACTCAACGAGTGTTGTGCCGCACCCCCCAAATGGATCTACCACCAGGTCGCCCCTGGAGGTATATTCTTGAATTAGCTTATCAACTATTTGAGGAATAAATTTAGCAGGATATCTATGATAGCTATGTGTTAATGCGGTTGTCTCAGCTCTGCTTTCGTTCCTAAATGACCATCCGTCATCAACTCTTAGTGAGCTAAAATCAAAAATTTGCTGTGCGTCGACAATGGCCATTATTCTAGACAGTGTATCCTAAACGAACTCATTGCTCCATTAAATTTATCTTAAATTTCAAGTGCTAAAAGGCGCCTACTTGTACTGATAACTTTTCAAGCAGTTGCCTTCCCTGCTCTATCATCCCTAATCCACTGCTATAGTAGGATGTCCTCGACCCATCATCCGCCCAATCCTCCATAGAACCCAGACCTACTGCGATTTTAGCTCGTGCTGACTCAGAAAGCTCAGTTAGTTCTACATATTTTCCACTGTCAACCCCTGCTCTAGTGAGATGGGTACGTGGGTTGATTGCAGGGAAGCTCTGCCTTTCAAGTGCTAGTGCCTGACGTATGCGATTTGCTTTGAAATCATCTGAATCACCGGGGCTAAATGCCACCAGGCTTACTATATGTCTGTAGGTAGTAATTACCTGCTGCATGTCAGCTACGAAGGCGCCATGATCTACTACGCCACTGGGTTTAGGTAGTGGGATGTAGGTTTGGTTAGCGGGTTTTTGCGATGGTTTTGCAGTGCTTTGAGTAGGATTTGCAGCACCTACTGAATTTGAAGCCTCAGGAGCTTGTGTAATGGTTTGCATAAGCGGAATGGCACTTCCATCACCCGAGCTTGCTACCGGCCGTTGTGGGGCTTCTGAGCGGTTTTGAGACCATAAGAATATTGCTGCTCCGCTAGCTGCAATGAGCAGCACAAGACCACTAGCTACGAGTATTGCTTTCTTACGGGCGTCGCCCTGGTTTTCGGCTTCAATGGCTTGTTTGAGGAAATCAGAGGACATGAGCGTTAATCCTCTTATATACCCAAACCCAGTGAGCTACAAACAGCACAAACAATGCCGTAGACAACCACCCTCCACCTGGCTCAAAGCCTACCAAAAGCCACAGTCCGAACAATACACTCTGCACTGTTACGGCAGGACCCATAGCAGCGTAGTAACTAATGGCTGTATTGGACCACGCACCGTACAAATTACTCAGTAACCACGTCACTGCAATGATCTTGACGAGTATCAGAGCGTTATTGGGTAATAATATTATGGCCAGTAAACATACAATATTAACAACTATGAAGTAGGTAAACGCTCGTTTAGCCTTACTACGTTCTTCAGTAGTAGAACTATGTGCATTTCTGTGCTCCCATCTCTGCGCTGCGCCAGAGATGAAGGCTGTTCCAGTAGGTTTTAGGCCTAAAGCTTGTTCTAGGTACTCGGAAGCCTGCTCGGTGTTGCCTTGAGCGTTTAGTAACATGGCCTGGAGTTCGTAGAGCACAAACCTATCTGAGCCCGCTCTTTCATCGTGCTGGTAGACAGCGGCAATGTCATCTAGCCGTTTCTGGTATTTGTGTATGGTGGCTGCTGTGAGCTGCTGCTCAGGTAATGCTTCAAATGACTGGATTAGTGAAACTACATGGTCTAAGTCATGGTGAGTACGTTGATTCATAGGGCTCCTTTCTTTACTGGATGCCCTACAAATAAAAAAGGACAGCCACGCTGGACTGTCGAGATCCCAAATCAGCAATTAAGCCAATTCTTTTGTGCGTAGCTGCCCATCTTGTGGCTTAAACGCATACCTAAGATGTGTTACTGATTTGGTTTCTCGACACATGTATTATAGCCTATAAATCTCTGCGTAACACTTCCTTAATCACCTGCAGTACCTCCCTGATAGTCTGCTTTATGTTGGTTAATCACTGCATTTATGGCAGATAAAGCAGATAAACCCCCACACCACCCGCTGGTACCATACCTGGGGCTTTCTGTAAGGTGGAGGACTAGCCCCCTTGTGTGGATATAGAAAATTTTTGAGATAAAGTCGCTCTAACAGAGGTAAGTGATTTATGAGCTAGATAAGTAAATACTGGTTTTACCTGTTTTTATGCGCAGCTAGTAAATTAAGATTATTGAATATTGTGCAAAAAAGTGTTGACGAGTAAATCAAGTATTGGTTATGCTTAGTAGGTATTTATGTAGGGAGCAACATGCCGTAAATACAGCGAGATTACCGCCGATAGATGTAATCCGTTAATAGAAAACTGGAGCCACAAGATGTTTTATCTATTAACAGGATTTTTATTGGGTGAAGTCTACCTCTCAAAAAACTACCTTCAGTTTCAGTACACTCGCTATGTTGCTTATGGCCCTCAAGACCACGGAGCCCTTTAGGCCAGAGCTAGAGGGCGTCCTACATGCTGTCATAGCCAACACTGACCCATCGACCGGCGACACCAAACAGCACCTAATAATCTATTAATTTCTCATAGCCCGGGGATGCTCAAACTTTTATGGGTATAATTGAATGAATGAGCGACACACCCCCTCGGCAAACACTCGACACCAAAGCATTCTTTGACATCCTAAAACAAGGCTTACCCCAAGAATCACGAGAAGTGGATGCCACTACGCTTCGTTATGCTATATACGCCCGTAAGTCGACTACAGGAGATGAGCGCCAAGAAAGGTCGATACCCGACCAAATACGTGACTGTATCGATAAAGTGGTTAATGCGGGCGATAAGCCTCTCGACATCAGCGGAGGCATTATTGAGGAGAAATTTTCGGCAAAGACACCTGATTTACGTAGAAAGTTCCGAAAGCTTCTGGATGATGTGGAGGATGGTAAAATCGATGGAATTATCAGCTGGCATCCTGATCGGCTCTCCCGAAACATGAAAGAAGCTGGCGAGATCATTGACCTGCTTGATAAAGGTATTCTCAAAGATTTACGCTTTGCCACTTCTACCTTCGAAAATAGCCCCACTGGGAAGATGCTTCTTGGCATTTCATTTGTTCTCTCAAAGCAGTACTCTGAACACCTCAGCGAAAGCGTACGGCGTGGTAATCAACGTAAGGTTGAAGATGGTATTTTCTTCGACGAAATGAAGCATGGTTACGTCATTAACGACAAGGGGCAGCTCTTCCCTGACGGTGATAACTTTACAATTATCAGAGAAGTGTTTGAAAAACGCATGGAAGGTGAATCACAGCCCGCCATATCAAAGTGGCTCAACACAGAGCAAAGCTACTACAGAGTGCGTAAGAAAAACAAAAGTGCAGCACCATACACTTGGACCACGGCCAAGGTAGCTAAAGTCTTAGTAGACCCAGTGTATGCTGGAGTGCTCAAATACGGTAATAGCCTGGCTCATCTGGAAGAGTTTTATGACTTTACACCTGTCGTTACGGTTGATGAATTTCTTAAGATCAACAAGATCAAAGACTTCAGCGCAAGCAAAATTGTGTCCTCGATAACCTCCACGAAACGCGATGGAGTGAAGGGTAACCTCTTAAGAGGTGTGGTGTACTGCGGATACTGCAATAAATCACTCACTTCGAGCCTAACCAGTAAAGTTCTCAAGCAGCACGGCAAAGTAAGGTACTACCACTATAAATGCGAAACCGAAGGGTGTACGTTTGAAAACAAGACCGTAAGAGCTCGGGTGATACTTAATTACGCGTTTGATTTCCTCAATACCCACCTATTTGCCACGAAAGACACATACTCGGCATACGTTGATGAAGCACAGGCTCACATTAAGTCCACTACCAAGGAGCTTAACTCGAGCCTGATGAGCTATACCAAGATGTCGGATGAAAAGCAGAAGGAGTATGAAAGAACGAAAGCTCTCTTGACGGAGCATCCTGAGCTCACGGATCACTACGACCTAGCCCGCATCCAGAAAGAGCACGATGAGCTAGAAGGCCAGATTACACAGATTACGGAACAAAAGGCGTCATTGAAAGGCGCCATCGTGACGTATGAGCAATATCTCAAACTATTCGAATCTCTAGGTGTTAAGTTAAGCAAAAACCCCGAAATGGAGCTTACGGACCAAGTTTTACGACAATTCTTCTCGAACTTTACCGTCAAGGCTTCTGGAGTGGGTAAACAACGGGGGTACGAGATCACCCATAAATTAAAGGAGCCCTGGGATGAGCTCCTTAAAATCGATAATTCTATTTGTGGTCGGGGTGAAAGGACTCGAACCTTCGACCTCGCGGTCCCAAACCGCGCGCGCTAGCCAACTGCGCCACACCCCGAAGTGTGATAACCTGAGTATTTTAACAGATTATATTACAGTTGGCT
>Ga0164243_10002037_pt1 | contig 33824 bp, 27 predicted proteins | sample OricompcompostOP_FD_108781 | JGI IMG/M metagenome (GOLD analysis project Ga0164243, IMG submission 108781) | Organic Plus compost microbial communities from Emeryville, California, USA - Original compost - Organic plus compost (OP) | ecosystem: Engineered > Solid waste > Mixed feedstock >... | reverse complement strand
GGCCCCGTCACCGGCCCCAACTACGAAGCGACGGAAAGCGAAGTCGTGATCAAGCGCGGCGATGAGCAGGTCGCCGTCGTGCATCCGCAGAAGCGTATCTATCGCGTCCAGAAGTCGCCGATGACCGAAGCGGGCATCGCGAACGACTGGAACCGCCATTTGCTCGTGTCGATGGGCGATTCGCTCGGCAACGACACCTGGAGCGTCCGGCTGCAATACAAGCCGATGGTGCGGTTCATCTGGATGGGCGCGTTCATCATGGCGTTCGGCGGCTTGATCGCCGTGTTCGACCGCCGCTATCGCCAGCGCGTCACGGCCGATGAGCATCGTCCGGTCGGTGCCGCGGAAGCAACGACGGCCTGACATCATGTGGCGTTACATCGTTCCCATCGGCATCTTCGCCGCTCTGATCGGCTTCTTCTTTCTCGGACTGGGCCGCGACCTTCAGACCTTGCCTTCGCCGCTGATCGGCAAACCGGCGCCGCAGTTCTCGCTGCCTGCCGTCGAGGACCCCTCGCGCACGGTTGCGACCGGCGATTTCGCGGGCCGGCCGTACGTCGTGAACATCTGGGGAACTTGGTGCGTGGGTTGCCGCGAGGAGCATCCGGTGCTGCTCGAGATTGCGCGCCGCAATGTCGTTCCCATCGTCGGCATCGCGTGGCGCGACGACGCCCAAACGGCGCAGGCATGGCTGCAGCAGCTGGGTAATCCGTATACGGCGACGGGGCTCGATGCCGACGGTCGCGTCGGCATCGACTGGGGCGCCTATGGTGCGCCGGAGACGTTCCTCGTCGATGCCAAGGGCGTGATCATCCACAAATTGACGGGCCCGATGAGCCTCTCGATCTGGGAGCGCGAATTCGTGCCCAGGATCAACGCGAGCATGGCGGGGAGCGCGGAATGAGAGCGCTCCTGTGCACCTTGCTGCTCTTTGCCGGCAGCTTCGCCTTCGCGATCGACACGGCGCCGGCGTTCGATGATCCGGCGTTGCAGCAGCGTTACGATCACCTCACGCACCTGCTGCGTTGCCTGCAGTGTCGATCGGAATCGATCGCGGATTCGAACGTGGATCTCGCGGCCGACCTTCGCAGGCAAGTGAAGGAACTCATCGCGGCCGGCCGCAGCGATGACGACATTCTCAAGTTCATGACGGACCGCTACGGCGACTACGTCCTGTACAACCCGCCCGTGAAACCGCTCACCTGGATCCTGTGGGCGGCCCCGATCCTGTTGCTGGGCGGCGGCATCGCGACCGCGTGGATCGTCATCGCGCGTAAATCTCACTTGCCCGATACCGATCCTGCCGATCCCGGCCTAGGTGCTTCATGACGACGTTCATTGTCGTGGCAGCCGCGATGGTCGCGGCGGCATTGCTGTGGCTCCTCGTTCCATTCTTGCGCGCGAAACCGGTCGAGGGCGCCGCCGAATCGCGTGCGCCGGGCAAGGCGCTTTCGGCCGCGGCGATCGCGGTCCTCGTGCCCGCGCTCGCGGCGGTGATGTATGCGTCGCTGAGCAACTGGGATTGGAAGGGCGTGCAAGAAGACAAGGCGCGAGCGGAACAGATGGAGGGCCTGCTCACGCAGCTCGAAGCGCGGCTCAAGGCCAACCCGGACGACATCAAGGGCTGGCTGCTTGCCGGCCGTTCGTACGCGAGCATGCAGCGCTTTCCGCAAGCGATCGAGGCGTATCAGCACGCGTACGACTTGAGCCATGGTGAAGACGTCGAAGCGCTGCTCGGCCTCGGCGAAACGCTCGTGATGGCGGATGAGACGACGCTTACCGGCCGCGCCGGCGAGCTCTTCGAAGCGGCGCTCGTCCGCGCGCCGGACAGCCCGAAGGCGCTGTGGTACGCAAGCATGGCCGCATTGCAGTCGGGTGATCTGCACAAGGCCCGCGACCGCTTGCAGGTGCTGCTCGCGCAGGGCCCGCCCGAGGAATTGCGCGGTTTGCTGCAGCGTCAGATTCAGGATCTGAATCAGCAGATCGGCGAAGCAGAGCAGGGCGGCGCGCAACCTGCGGGTGAAGGCGCGCGTCCAGGCAATCGCGCGATCAAGGTCGCGGTGACGATCGCGCCCGAGATTCAGCAGAAGCTCAAGGATCCGATTTCGCTGTTCGTGCTGGCGCGCGACCCGGCCGGTGGTCCGCCGCTCGCCGTGCAGCGCCACACTTCCTCGCAACTGCCGCTCACGGTCGAGCTGACCGAGCGCGATGCGATGATGCCGACGCGCACTATTGCGAGCATGCAGCGCGTGCAAGTGGTCGCACGCTTGTCGCGCTCCGGCACGCCGCAGGCGCAAAGCGGCGATTTCTTCGGGCAGGCGGACTATGAATTCGGGAAGGATACGGGCACATTGAACATCCGCATCGATCAGACCGTGCCTTGACGTCGAACACACCCATTCGAAGCAAGTAAGCTCGCCGCGCATGCCGACCACGTCCAAGATCCATTTCGCCAGCCTCCCATCGATGGTGCCGGCGTACGCCCGCGTATTGATGGGAAACAAGCCGTACTCGGCGCCGGAAGGGACGGTCGTCACGCCGATCGAGCTGCAAGTGCAGAAGGTGAAATTGTCGGCCTCGCATCTGCAGCGCTATCGCGAGATCTGCAACGTTCCGAGGGACTCGCGCCTGCCGCCCGCGTATCTGCACATCGTCGCGATGCCGCTGCACATGCAGCTCTTCATCGCCGAGAAATTTCCGGTGAAGGTGCTCGGGCTCATTCACCTGCGCAACACGATTCGCGTCTATCGCGACGTGCCGCTCGACGTGCCGCTCACGCTCACCGTGTACTTCGATACGCTGCGGCTGACGGACATCGGTCAGGAATACGACTTCACGACGCGCTACGCGGCGGACGGCGAGGTCGTGTGGGAAGAAGTGAGCACGATGTTCGCGCGCGGCAATGCGCCGCCGAAGGAAGGCTCGAAGCGTCCTTCCATCGAGCGCTCGATGCATCCTGCGAACGGCGTCAGCACCGACACGCTCGAGATCGCGGAGAACACGGGCTGGCGTTACGCGCGCGTGTCGGGCGATTTCAATCCGATTCATCTCACCGCGCGGACCGCGAAGATGTTCGGCTTCAAGCAGGCCGTCGCGCACGGCATGTGGTCGATGGGGCGGTGTCTGGGCGCGGCGGCCGCTGCACTGCCCTCCGGACGCATCCAGGTCGATACGCAATTCAAGTTGCCCGTGTACTTGCCCTCGCAGGCGCTCGCCCGCACGTGGGCAGTAGACAACGGCGTCGATGTTTCCATGTGCACACCGCGCGGCGACCGCCTGCACCTGTCGATGCAGGTCCGCCCGATTTAGCGAGAGTTCGATGGATCTGATCGAAGGCATTCTGAGCCGGACCTCGGCGCTCAAGCTGTCCGAGCCTGCGCCGACGCGCGCCGATGTCGAAAAGATCATCGCGGCCGGCGTGCGTGCGCCGGATCACGGGCGTTTGCGTCCCTGGCGTTTCATCGTGCTCGAAGGCGATGCGCGCAAGAAGCTCGGCAATGCGATGGCCGAGCTGTTGCGCCAGAAGATGCCCGATGCGGCCGAGTCGCAGCTCGCGGCCGAGGCGGCGAAGCCGCTGCGCGCGCCGATGATCATCGCGGTCGCAGCGAAGATCGCGAAGGGCAAGATTCCGGAGATCGAGCAGGTTGCGGCGGTCGCGGCTGCGCTCGAGAACATGTTCTTGGCCGCGCATGCGCTCGGTTACGGCGCGATGTGGAAGACGGGCGGCGCGGCGTATGCGGCGAGCGTGAAGGAGCTGCTCGGGCTCACGGCGGAAGATCACATCGTGGGGTATTTGTACCTCGGCAAGAACGCAGCGCCGGGGCCGGTCGTGCCAGTGCCGGTTCAGGACTTCATTCGCTGGCTGTGAGCTTGCGTCCCTTCCCCCGCGCAGCGGGGGAAGGACAGGATCGGGGAGCCGAGGGGCGGCCATCATTCATTCAAGAAGAGCCCCCTCCCTAACCCTCCCCCGCTGCGCGGGGGAGGGGATCAGACAACGAAGGCTTCATCCCGCGCGGGGATGAGCTTCATTCACGTCGATTCACTCTTTTTTTCAACATAGGCCCGGCGCGTCAGACAAGATGCGGCTGCTTGCGCGTGCTTCGGGGGAAGCGCGCGAGGGCGCTTGCGCGCTTCCTGTTGACACTAAGATTCAAAAGCATCCGCACTCATGACAGTTTTCGCCTCACGCCCGATGCGCGCAGCCCACTGCGCCGCCCTCACGCTGCTCCTCACCCTGTCTGCCTGCACCGGCGACAAACCTTCCAGGCCGCGCTCCAATGCCGTGCCGGTCAAGCTTGCCGATGCGCGCCTGGAGAACCTGCCGCTGCGGCTGAAGGCGCTCGGCACCGTGACTCCGTTGAATACCGTCGCGGTGCGCAGCCGCATCGACGGCGAGCTCGTCCGCGTGCTGTTCGAAGAGGGCCAGATGGTCAAGGAAGGCCAGCTGCTCGCGGAGATCGATCCGCGTCCGTATCAGGTCGCGCTCCAGCAGGCGCTCGGCGCGCAGCAGGAAAATCGCGTCCAGCTGCAAAACGCCGAAATGGAATTGGCGCGCTTCAAGGATCTGCTCGCGAAGAACTATGTCTCGCAGCAACAGCTCAATAATCAGGAAGCGCTGGTGCGCCAGTATCGCGCGCGCCTGGAGAGCTTCGATGCTGCCGTCGCGAGCGCCAGGCTGCAGCTCGAATACACGCGCATCGTCGCGCCGATCGACGGCCGGCTGGGGCTGCGCAAGGTCGATCGCGGCAATCTGATTCGCAGCAGCGATCCGGAAGGGCTCGTCACGATCACGCAGGTGCGCCCGATCGGCGTCGTCTTCACGGTGCCCGAAACGGAAGTGAGCGAAGTCCTCGATGCGTATCGCTCGAACAAGGCGCTCGCGGTCGAGGCTTGGGATCGCAGCGAGCAGCGCCTGCTCGCATCGGGGAGCCTCGCGAGCCTCGACAATCAGATCGACACGACGACCGGCACGCTGCGCCTCAAGGCCGCGTTCGCGAACGACGACGGCCGCCTGTTTCCGAATCAGTTCGTCAACGTCCGGCTGCAGGTGCGCACGATCGAGCAAGCCGTCGTCGTCCCGAGCGCCTCCGTGCAATACGGCGCGCGCGGCAACTACGTGTACGTCGTAAAGGACGAGAAGGTCGCGATCCGTCTCGTGAAGCTCGGCGCGACGGACAACGATCGCCTCGTCATCAGCGAAGGCCTGCAGGCCGGCGAGCAGATCGTGCTGGAAGGTTTCGAGCGGCTGCGCGAGGGTGCGACGGTGCGCGTCATCGCGGATGAGCCCGCGCCGGCCGCGTCCGCCACGGCAGCGGCTGCCTCGACATGAACCTGTCCCGGCCCTTCATCCTGCGGCCCGTCGCGACCACGCTGCTGATGGTCGCGCTGCTGCTGTCGGGCGTGCTCGCCTATCGGTTGCTGCCCGTCGCGGCGTTGCCGCAGGTCGACTATCCGATCATTCAGGTGCTCACGCTCTATCCGGGCGCGAGCCCGCAGGTGATGACGAACACCGTGACCGCGCCGCTCGAGCGCCGCTTCGGTCAGATTCCGGGCCTGCGCCAGATGTCCTCGACGAGTGCCGCCGGCGTGTCGATGCTGACGCTGCAGTTCTCGCTCGACATCGAGCTCGCCGTCGCCGAGCAGGAAGTACAGGCCGCAATCGTCGCCGCGGACAACCTGCTGCCTCCCGACCTGCCTGCGCCGCCGATCTATCACAAGGTCAATCCCGCGGACGCGCCGATCATGACGCTCGCGGTGACGTCGAAGAGCTTGCCGCTGCCGGCCGTCCACGATCTCGTCGATACGCGCATGGCGCAGAAGCTTGCCCAGGTGTCGGGCGTCGGCATGGTGTCGATCGCCGGCGGGCAGCGCGCGGCGGTGCGCGTGCAGATCAATCCGCTTGCGCTTGCGTCCGCGGGCCTGAGCACCGAGCACGTGCGCGCGGCGATCAGCGCCGCGAACGTGCATCAACCGAAGGGCAGCTTCGACGGCCCGACGCGCATGGTGATGCTCGATGCGAACGATCAGCTGAAGTCGGCGGACGAATATCGCAAGTTGATTCTCGCGTATCGCGACGGCGCACCGCTTCGGCTCGGCGATGTCGCGACCGTCGAGGAGGGCGCCGAGAACCGGCGCCTTGCGGCGTGGTCGGGCGAAGTGCCCGCCGTGCTGCTGAATATCCAGCGTCAACCCGGTGCGAACGTCATCGAGGTCGTCGACCGCGTACAGCGGCTCTTGCCGCAGCTCACGGCGAGCTTGCCCGCCGGGCTCGACGTCCAAGTGCTGAGTGACCGCACGCAAACGATCCGCGCCTCGATCGACAGCGTGCAGCACGAGCTGCTGCTCGCCGTCGCGCTCGTCGTGATGGTCACGTTCCTGTTCCTGCGTAACATTCCAGCGACGATCATCCCCAGCATCGCGGTGCCGCTGTCGCTCGTCGGCACGTTCGGCGTGATGTATCTCGCCGGCTTCTCCATCAACAACCTGACGCTGATGGGACTGACGATCGCGACGGGTTTCGTCGTCGACGACGCGATCGTGATGCTCGAGAACATCGCGCGCCACATGGAGGAGGGCGATACGCCGCTGCAAGCGGCGCTGAAAGGCGCCGGGCAGATCGGCTTCACGCTCGTGTCGCTCACGTTGTCGCTCGTCGCGGTGCTGATTCCGCTCCTGTTCATGGGCGATGTCGCGGGCCGACTGTTCCATGAATTCGCGATCACGCTCGCAGTGGCGATCGGGCTTTCGCTCGTCGTCTCGCTAACGCTGACGCCGATGATGTGCGCGTATTTCCTGAAGCACGGTCATTCGACGCGAGACCGCGGTCCGCTCGACCGCGTCATCGCGCGCTACGGGGTGTGGCTCGACTGGGTGCTCAAGCATCAGCGTGCAACCTTGGCCGTGACGCTCGGCACGCTCGTGCTGACCGGGCTGTTGTACCTCGCGGTGCCGAAGGGCTTCTTCCCCGTGCAGGACAGCGGCGCCATTCAAGGCATCAGCGAAGCGCCGCAAACCGTATCGTTCGCCGCGATGGCGGATCGCCAGCAGGCATTGGCGCGCGAGATCATGAACGATCCCGACGTGGCGAGCGTCGCGTCGTTCATCGGGGTCGACGGCAACAATGCGACGCTGAACAGCGGGCGCTTCTCCATTCAACTCAAGCCGCACGGGGAGCGCGATGCGACGGCGACCGAGATCATTCGGCGCCTGCAGGAACGCGTCGCGGGGATTCCGGGCATCACGCTGTATCTGCAGCCGGTGCAGGATCTCACGATCGAAGACCGCATCAGCCGCACGCAATATCAGTTCACGGTCACGAGCGCGGATACCGAGCTCCTCAGCGAGTGGGCGCCGCGGCTCGTACAACGTCTGCAAGACGACGCGCCCGCGCTCGCCGACGTCGCGAGCGATCTGCAGGACAACGGTTTGCAGGCGTATCTCGACATCGATCGCGACGCCGCGAGCCGCCTCGGCGTGAGCATCGCCGCGATCGACAACGCGCTCTACAGCGCCTTCGGCCAGCGCCAGGTATCGACGATCTTCACGCAGGCGAACCAGTACCGCGTCGTGCTCGAGGTGCAGCCTGATTTCCAGCAGGGTCCGGAGGCGCTCGCGCGTATCCGCGTGCCTGGTGCCGATGGCGCGCAGGTGCCGATCGCAAGCATCGCGACGATTCGCGAGCGGCCGACGGCGCTCGTCGTCAATCACGTCAGTCAGTTCCCGGCCGTGACGGTGTCGTTCAATCTCGCGCCGGGCGCCTCGCTCGGTGAAGCCGTGAGCTCCATCGAGCGCGTCCAGCGCGAGCTGCAGATGCCGCCCGCGATCGAGACGGAGTTTCAGGGGGCCGCGGATGCCTTCCGCAACTCGCTATCGAGCACGCTGTGGCTGATTCTCGCGGCCGTCGTCACGATGTACATCGTGCTCGGCGTGCTCTACGAGAGCTACATCCATCCGGTCACGATTCTCTCGACGCTGCCGTCCGCGACCGTCGGTGCGCTGCTGGCGCTCATGATCACGCAGCGCAGCCTCGATCTCATCGCCGTGATCGGCATCATCCTGCTGATCGGGCTCGTGAAAAAGAACGCGATCATGATGATCGACTTTGCGCTCGATGCCGAGCGCAAGCAGGGACTCGCGCCGCAGGAAGCGATCCGGCAGGCCGCGCTGCTGCGCTTCCGGCCGATCCTGATGACGACGCTCGCCGCGCTGTTCGGCGCGATTCCGCTCATGTTCTCGAGCGGCTCGGGCGCGGAGCTGCGGCAGCCGCTCGGCCTCGTGCTGGTCGGCGGCCTCTTGCTCAGCCAGCTGCTCACGGTGTTCACGACGCCGGTCGTGTACTTGTTCTTCGATCGCCTCGTGCGCCGCGTCCGGAGCGCGGGTGAGGCGGCGCTGGCGCGGTCATGAACATTTCGCGGCTGTTCATTCGTCGTCCGGTCGCGACGAATCTGCTCGCGCTGGCGCTCGTGCTCGCGGGAGGGCTCGCCTATTGGCTGTTGCCGGTCGCGCCGTTGCCGGAGGTCGATTTTCCGGCGGTCGAGGTTCAAGGCCTGTTGCCTGGAGCGAACCCGGAGACGATGGCGAGCAGCGTCGCAACGCCGCTCGAACGGGCGATGTCGTCGATCCCTGGCCTGCGGCGCATGACTTCGCAGAGCCGGCAAGGCGCGGTGAGCATCCAGCTCACGTTCAATCTCGATCGCAAGCTGCACGACGCGGCGCGTGACGTCCAGGCTGCGATCAACGCCGCGCGGCCGATGCTGCCGAGCGGCATGCCGAGCATGCCGACGTATCGGAAAGTAAATCCGTCGCAGGCGCCGATCATGGCGCTGGCGCTGAGCTCGCCGACGCTGTCGCCGGGCCAGCTCTACGATCACGCTTCGACGATCCTCGCGCAGAAGATCGCGCGTATTCGCGGCGTCGGTGAAGTGACGCTCGGCGGCGGCTCGCTGCCGGCGGTGCGGGTGCAGGTTGATCCGAATGCGCTCAATCATTACGGCATCGCGCTCGATGAAGTCGCGCAAACGATTCGCGATGCAAATTCGTTGCGCCCCCAAGGCGAGCTCGAGCAGGGCTCGCGCATGTGGCAGATCCAGGCGAACGACCAGCTGCGGCGCGCCGAGGAATACAAGACGCTGCTCGTCGCGTGGCGCAACAACGCACCGGTGCGGCTCGGCGATGTCGCCACGGTGACGGACAGCGTCGAGGACCGTTACAGCTCCGGGTTCTACAACGATAGCGATGCGGTGCTCCTGATCATCAGCCGCCAGCCCGGCGCGAACATCATCGAAACGGTGGATGCCATTCACGAGGCTTTGCCGCGCCTGCGCTCCCTGTTGCCCGAGGATGTGGAGCTTTCGGTCACGATGGATCGTTCCCCCGGCATTCGCGGCACGCTCGCGGAGGCGCGCAAGACGCTCGCGGTCAGCTTCGGCCTCGTCATCTTCATCGTGTTCGTCGCGCTCGGCCGCCTGCGCTCGACGCTCGTTCCGGCGATTGCGGTGCCCGTCACGATCGTCGGCACGTTCGCCGGCGTCTATCTGCTCGGTTTCTCGCTCAACAATCTGTCGTTGATGGCGCTGATCGTCGCGATGGCGCTCGTCGTGGACGATGTGATCGTCGTGCTCGAAAACATTTCCCGTCACATCGAGGCAGGCTCATCGCCCGTGCGCGCCGCGTTGCGCGGGGCGCGCGAGCTCGGCGGTACGTTGATCTCCATGAATCTCGCGCTGCTCACGGTGTTCTCGTCCGTGTTGCTGATGGGCGATGTGATCGCGGAGATCTTTCGCGAATTCTCCCTGACGCTCGGCATTGCGATCGTGCTGTCGCTCGTCGTCTCGCTGACGCTTACGCCGAGCCTCTGCGCGCGTCTATTGCCGCGCCGGGCGGCGCAGAGCTCGAAGCCCGGCCTCGGTGAACGGGTGTTCGCGGTTCTGAGCCGCGGCTATGGACGCTCGCTCGATTGGACGCTGCGGCATCGTGCCGTCGCCCTCATCGCGCTCGCGGTTCTGATCGCATCGAACGTGTACATGTATCGCGCAGTGCCCGGCGCGGGGCTGCCGCGGCAGGACACCGGTCAGCTGCGCGGGTTTGCGCGCGGCGACGACGGCCTGTCGTTCGCGACGATGCAGCCGAAGATCGCCGCGTATCGAAAGCTGCTCGCGGACGATCCGGCCGTGCAGGACGCGATCGGTTACATCGGCGGCAGCGGCGGCATCAACAACGCGATGATTACGGTGCGCCTGAAGCCGATTGCCGAGCGGCGCATGACGGCGGACCAGGTGATCGATCGATTGCGCAAGAACATGCCGCAGATTCCCGGCGGCAGTTTCTTCCTGTCCGTCGATCAGGACATCCAGCTCAATCTCGGCGGGGGCAACAGCGACTACACGCTGACGCTGCTTTCGGACGAAATCTCGACGCTGCGGGAATGGGCGCCGAAGATCAGCGCGGCGCTGCAGAAGCAGCCTGAATTGGAAGACGTCGACAAGACCGGCGACGAAGGTGCGCGCCAGGTGCGGCTGGAAATCGACAGCGACGCCGCGCGCCGGCTCGGGGTCGATTCGCAGATGATCGGTGCGGTGCTGAACAACTCCTTCAGCCAGCGGCAGGTCGCGACGCTCTACGACAATCGCAATCAGTACCACGTCGTCATGGAGCTCGATCCGCGCTATACACAGGATCCGACGGTGCTCGACGACGTCAAGGTGATCGGGCGGGACGGGCAGCAGGTGCCGCTGTCGGCCTTCAGCCACTATACGTTCGGCGTCGCGCCGGATCGCGTCATGCATTCGGGCGCGTTCGCGTCGATGCGCATCGGCTTTGCCCTGGCGCCCGGTGTGCCGCTCGAAGAGGGACGCGCTGCGATCGAGCGCGCGCTCGCGGAAATCATGGTGCCGACGCAGGTGCAGGCGCGCCTCGATGGCGGCGCCGAGCTGGCGGAATCGCTCGAGCGCAATCGACCCTTGCTGCTGATCGGCGCGCTCTTGATCGTATACGTGCTGCTCGGCGTGCTCTACGAGAGCTATGTGCATCCGCTCACGATTCTCTCGACGGTGCCGGCCGCCGGCGTCGGCGCGTTTCTTGCGCTGCTCGTGCTCAAGGTGGAGTTCAGCCTGATCGCGATGCTCGGCCTGTTCCTGCTCATCGGCCTCGTGATGAAGAACGCGATCCTGATCATCGATTTCGCACTCGCAGGGGAGCGGGACGACGGACTGTCGCCGTTCGCCGCGGTGCATCGCGCCGCATTGTTGCGATTACGGCCGATTCTGATGACGAATGTGGCAGCGGTGCTCGGCGCTCTGCCGCTGATGCTGTCGTTCGGTGAGGGCTCGGAGCTGCGTCGTCCGCTCGGCATCACGATCGTCGGCGGGCTGCTCCTGAGTCAGCTGCTGACGCTCTACATCGCACCGACGGTGTACCTGACGCTCGAATCGCTGCGTCAGCGCCGTGCACGCGCATTCCGTGTTCCGAGCGCGGCAGTGCCGTAGGGCTCGCACAGCTCGGGGCCTGGGCTGCTCAAATTGGCTTGCGAGTCGACCCGTGCGCAAATTCTCGCTGAAGGCGACGGCATGGAAATGGCTGATCGTCGGGCATCGCTGGCTCGGCGTCGGCACGTGCCTGTTGTTCGCGCTCTGGTTCGCGACCGGGCTCGTCATGATGTACGTCGGCTTTCCGGAGTACACGCGCGAGGACCGATTGAGCCGCCTCGAGCCGCTCGACTGGCAGCAGGTTCGCATCTCGCCCGAACGCGTGCTGCACGGGCTGGCGCTCGGCGAATTCCCGCGCGACTTCCATCTCGAAATGATGCTCGGCGAGCCCGTGTATCGGATCTCGGCCGCCGGTTGGCCGCTGCAGACCGTCTCTGCGAGCACGGGACGCATGATCGAGAACGTCGATGCGCAAACGGCTCGTGCGGTCGTCGAGCGTGCGACGGGCGAGAAGGTTGCGTATGTCGAGACGCTGGAACGCGATCAATGGACGGTGACGGAAGCGTTCACTGCGCATCGGCCGCTCCACCGCGTCGTTCTCGAAGATGAGCGCGGCCTCGAGCTCTATGTCTCTTCCCGCACCGGAGAGATCGTGCTCGACACGACCGCACGCGAACGCGGCTGGAACTGGGCTGGCGCCGTGCTGCATTGGCTTTATTTCACGGAGCTGCGGGCGAAGCCGACGCTCTGGAGCCGGGTCGTGTTGTGGACCTCCGGCGTGTGCATCGTCGTTGCGATCACCGGCCTGTGGCTCGGGATCGATCGATTGCGAATCCGGCGCCGCAGCGGCAACGCCTCGATCACGCCGTTCCGCGGCTGGATGGCATGGCATCACGTCGCGGGAGTGATCGGCGGGGTCTTCGTTCTCACCTGGATTTTCAGCGGCTGGCTTTCAATGGAGCCGCAGGTGCCTTGGTCGCGCGAGCTCGATCCACGACGCCCGGCAGCGGCGAGCCTGACGCTTGCGGGCACGAACGAGCCCGAGTTTCCGGCGAGCATGGAAGCGCTCGCCGCATTGCAAGGGGCCGATGCGCGCGAAGCGGCCCTCATGTGGGCGCTCGATGCTCCACAGATCGTGCTCACGAACGGGGAGGGTGAACGCACGGTGATCGATGCGCGCAGCGGCGAGCCGCGCGCTTTCAGCGATGAGATGCTGCGAGCGCGTGCGGCGTACGCGGTACCGCGCGCTGCACTCGCGGCGAGCGAACGGCTCGTGCACGAAGATGCCTACTGGTACTCGCGTCGAGGCACGCCGACGCTGCCCGTCCTGCGCTTCAAGTTCGATGATGAAGAGCAAACCTGGATGCACGTCGATCCGACCACCGGGCGTCTCGTCGGCTGGCTGCGCAAGAGCGATCGGATGCAGCGCTGGCTGTTCAATGGCCTGCACAGCTTCGATTTTCGCTGGCTGCTCGCGCATCGTCCGGCGTGGGACGTGCTCATGTGGGTCCTCAGCATTGCCGGCTTGACGATCTGCACGACGAGCATCGTGATCGCCGTGCGCGTGTTGCGGCGCTAGAGAACAAACGCTCGGCGCGACGCGAGCGCGGTCAACCGAGTGCCGGCCTCACCGTGAGCTCGAGCAGCTTGCCCCGTCGAAGCACTCGCACGGGAACTTCGCGGGCGGCAAGTTCCGCCGTGAGCAGCCGATGCAAGTGATCGAGCCCCGCGATGGCGGCGCCATCGAAGTCGAGCATCACGTCGCCTGCTTCGAATCCTGCGCGCGCGGCTGGCCCGCCCGACTGCACGTCTTGCACCAGGATCGCCGTAGGCAGCTGACGATCGAGCGTTCGCAGGATGCGGCGGTCGAGCGAGATCGTTTGTCCTGCGAGCTTGAGACGGCTTCTGCGCACGCGGCCCTCGCGCATCAGCGTCGCCGCGACGCTCGCGGCGATGTCGATGCCGATCGCGAAGCAGATGCCTTGTGCGCCGCCGGCGATCGCAGTGTTGATCCCGACGACGCGGCCGGCGCCGTCGACGAGCGGCCCGCCGGAGTTGCCAGGATTCAGCGGCGCATCGGTTTGAATCACGCTTTCGACGAGTCTTCCGGAGCGGGTGCGCAAGCTGCGGCCGAGCGCGCTGACGATGCCTGCCGTGACCGTCGCCTGATAACCGAACGGATTGCCGATCGCGATCACGAGCTGGCCGACGCGCAGCGTCGATGAGGCGCCGAACGTCGCGTAAGCAAATCCGTTGCCGGTCAGGCGCAGCACGGCGATGTCGGTTTCGGGATCGTCGCCGACGAGCGTCGCACTCACTTCGCGGCCGTCGGTGAGCGTGGCTGCGAGATCGGTCGCGGTGTTCGCGACGTGGCTGTTCGTCAGCAAGTAGCCGTCCGGCGTATAGAGCACGCCGGAACCGACGCCGAGCGGCCGGCCATTGGGCCCGCGCGCCGTAATGCTCGCGACGGCGGGGCTTACGCGATCGAACGCTTGCGAGACGAGCTCGGAATAGGGATCGAGCACGTCGGGCTCGAGACGAGGTGCGGAAAGCATGCTCGAATCATCGCGCGCGAGCGTCATGCGAACACCTAGCCGAATGGCGGGGCCGGCATGGACCCGGTCATTCAACCGATGTGCACGACCGACGCGCGGGCGCAGGCTTCCGCCATCCAATTGCGGAAGCCCATCCATGACGCCCGAGCTCAATCTTCTACAGCAGCTTTCCAATGCCTTCGAAGCCGTCGTTGCGAGCACGCAGGATCGCGCAGTCGCGATTCGCAATGGGTCGCGACACGTGAGCGGACTCGTCTGGCAGCCCGACGTCGTCGTCGCGTCGGAGCAGACCATCGGTCAGCAAGACGAGTACGAGATTGCGACTGCGAATGGGCGCGCGATACGTGCGGAGGTCGTTGGCCGCGATCCGGGCACGAACCTGTTGGCGCTGCGATTGAGCGAGCGCATCGAGGTTGCTCCGGTCCCGGCGGGTGCCGCTCGCGTCGGTGGCCTCGCGCTCGTCGTTGCGGCGAGCGCGGATGGCACGCCGGCAGCGCGCGTCGGTGCGATCCGCAGCGTCGGCGATCAATGGTTCAGCCGCGCCGGCGGGCGCATCGAGCAGCGGATCGCACTTGATATTCGACTTCAGCGCACCGAAGAAGGAGGGCCCGTCTTCGATGCTTCCGGCGCATTGATCGGGATGTCGACGCTCGGCCGTCCCGGCGAAGTGCTCGCGATTCCGACCGCGACGCTCGAACGCATCGTGCCGCAGCTCTTGAGCGAGGGGCGCGCGGCGCGCGGCTGGTTGGGCGTCGCACTGCAACCGATCGCCGTGCCCGACGCCTTGATCGAGCAGGCGGGCCAGCGGATTGCAATGATGGTCATGTCGGTCGCGGAGCGCGGACCTGCTGCGAACGCGGGCGTGACCGCTGGAGATATTTTGCTGACCGTCGATGGCGTCTCGCTGCGCGGCCTGCATCGTCTCCTCACGCAATTGAGCGAAGACAGTATCGGCACATCGATGGAGCTCAGACTCATACGCGGCGGACAAATCCTAAAGCTGAGCGCGCAGGTCGGACGTCGTCCGTGAGTCGCGCGATGAGCGGCGCAGTGCGGGAACCCGCAGGGCCGCTTCTCGTGGGCGTGATCGCCGCGAGTGAAGCACAGCGCGCCGTGTTCGCGGGATTCATCACCGCGGCCGGGCATCGGATCGTTGCCGCCGAGGATGCGGAAGTCATTTTGAGCGATGCGCAGCGCGCCGACGTATCCCAGCCGGTGCTCGTGCTCAGTGAGCACGGCGTGCTCGCTGAGAACTCGCTGCCGCTCGACGCGAGCCCGCGACAGGTCGACGCTGCGCTTCGCGCGATCGCAGCTGGGCTGTCGATTCGGGCCGGCCGTTCAGCGCCGCGACGCGCCTTCGAGGAACTGGCGGAAACGGCGGCTCAAACCGTACTGACGCCCCGTGAGCTCGAAGTCATCGATGCGATCGGCGCAGGACTCAGCAACAAAGCGATCGCGCGCGAGCTTGGGATCTCGCTGCATACGGTCAAATTTCACATCGAGTCGTTGTTGCGCAAGCTAGGCGCGCGCACGCGCGCAGAAGCCGTGGCCAAGGCAATGGAGCGGCGGAGCAGGGAAGTCGTCGAGTTGTGAGGGACTGACGCAATTCCCCGCTGTCCTCCCGACGAACGTCGGGACCGCCTTAGGCACTCTGCCCGACTGAGATCCCGGCGTTCGCCGGGATGACACGGTTTCAGCCGCCATCGCGTTCGCCGGGATGACACGGTTTCCGCCGCCGTCGCGTTCGCCGGCATGACAGGATTTCCGCCGTCGTCCCGTTCGCCGGCATGACCGTGCTGGCGACATCGCTTGCGCAGATCTCACGTCGAACCCGGAACGACGCGCTCACGACCGCTCAAAACCGCGCAAACGCCGCGATTCATCAAACGAGCCAGCAACTCATCGCAATGCGCTGAAAGGGGTGGGGTTGCCGCCGGTCGGGCGAATGACAGCGCCGTACATCGGGTGAGTTTTCCGGGGGCGCTGGAAGTTTACTCATGGCCCACGCACGGCGCCAGCACTAGCGCAGCCCGCGTGCCCTTCGATAAATACGCGCGCCTCGCAGGCCGCCTGCGCTTGCGCCATCCCATCGAAGGAGACGCCCATGCTCGAGTCCGTTCCGGTTCATGGCATTTGCGCGCCGCGCTTCGCGCGCGTCCGCGAGATCTTCGCGAACAGCTTCGAGTCGGGCCAGGAGCTCGGCGCCGCGGTTGCATTCGTCCTCGATGGCGAAACCGTCGTCGACCTTTGGGGCGGCTACTGCGACGAAGCGCGCACGCGGCCGTGGACGCGCGACACGCTCGTGAACGTGTTCTCCGCGACCAAGGGAATGACGGCGCTCTGCGCGCATCGCCTGATCGAGCAGGGACTCCTGGAGCTCGATGCGCCAGTGGCGAAGTATTGGCCCGAGTTTGCAGCCGCGGGCAAGGAGGATCTGCGCGTCCGTTGGCTCTTGAGTCACAAAGCGGGGCTCTGCGCGATTCGCAAGCCGCTGCCGATCGGTGCGTTCTACGACTGGCAACTGATGTGTGATGCGCTCGCTGAACAGGCGCCGTGGTGGGAGCCCGGCACGGACCACGGCTATCACGCGTTTACGTTCGGCTTCTTGATCGGCGAGCTGGTGCGGCGGGTGACGGGCGAAAGCATCGGCGCCTTCTTTCGCCGCAGCATCGCGCAACCGCTCGGCGCCGATTTTCATATCGGTGTCTCGGAAGAGGATGACGCGCGGGTGGCAACCGTTTACGGCGCGGCGGCCGGCAACAGACCCATTCCAACGACGCCGCCGCCACCCGGTCCGTTCGCTGAGTTCTCTCGCGCCGTGCGCGATCCGAGCACGATGCAACATGCCACGGTGTTCAATCCTCCGCAGGCCACGATGGATGTGAACACGCGCAAATGGCGGGCAGCGGAGATTCCTTCGGTCAACGGACATGGATCCGCGGCAGGGCTCGCACGCATCTATGGTGCGCTCGCTCGTGGCGGCGAGATCGGCGGCGTTCGCATTCTTGCGCCCGCGACGATCGAGCGCGCGATCACGGAGGAAGCTTTCGGGCCCGATCGATTCACGATCGGCGTGCCATCGCGGTATGGGCTCGGCTTTCAACTGAGCCATGCATCGATGGACGGCTACGCGCGGCTGAGCCCGAATCCGCGCGCGTTCGGTCACACGGGCGCGGGCGGCTCACTGGGCATGGCCGATCCGGATGCCAAGCTCGGCGTCGGATTCACGCTGAACCAGCTGCATCCAGGGATCATGTCGCCGACCGCGGCGGCGATGATCGACGCGTTCTACGAAGCGCGATGAGGCTCAAAGAGCGAGCGTCAGCGTCGACTCAAGCGCGCCGCGTGCGCGATCCAGGATGCATTTGCCGCCGCCCGCTTCGGCGGCGGCTTGTGCAGCGACTCCGAGGGTGTTTCGCCGAACAACGCCTTGTAGTTCTGCGCCAACAAGCTGAAGTCATAGACGCCGAAGCTCGAGGCGATTCTGCGGATCGCGCCGCGCTCCGGATCCGTCGCCAACAACGCGCGGCGGATCTCGAGCAGCTGGCGTGTTTTCACGAAGCGCATCGGTGAGATGCCGAAGTACTCCATGAATACGTTGCGAAGCGTGCGCTCGCTGACTCGGGTCGCTTTGCACAGGTCATTCATGAGCAGCGGCTGGCCCCGTTTGGCGTCGATCAATGCCACCATGTCGCCGATGATGCGAGTGCGCCGCACCCGAGGGCGGCCGCTGCGGCGCTCGGGTGTTACGGAGCTTGCTTCGATCGTCTGCAGCACCGCATGCAGCACGTCCTCCTCGACTGACTGTGCAGCCGCCGCATCGAGCTGATCGAGGCCGTTGCGCACAGCGCCGACGCGCGCCAGCAGCTGGCGCAGGAGATTCAGGTGCTTCATGGACGATTGCGCGCGCGTTGCGGGTGCAAGCGACGCCATGACGCGCTCGGTGTCGAACAGTTCCGAGGTCTGACCCAGCGGAATGGTGATGCCGCCCCAGCGCGTCGTCTGGCCAGCCGCAAAGGTGAAAGGCTGGTCACGCCGCAGGTAAATGAGCGAGTTCGCTTCGAGCGCCTCGCCGTCGATGCGGATACGGCGCGCATCCGTGAGCGGAATGCCGAGCGTCAACGTGTTCGGCGTGCCGTCGCCAGCGTAAGTTGCAGGGCCGCCGATCTGCAGCTGCTGGAGCTCGATGCCGCCGACCGGTGCGACGGCCAGCCACCAATCGCGCTCGGAACGCGCAGTGGGGATGAAGCGGCCGGCAATGCCGCGGATGGAATCCGCGAACTCATCGAAGTCACTGAAGACGATGCGCGGATCGTGCGCATGACCGGAGGGGACCATCCTTTGCACGGCATCGACGTCTTGCGAGCACACAGGCAACTCACCGTGATGACGAGGTCGTTAGTCAAACCCCTCTCTATGACCGCACGATGAACGCGGTCTTGCCCCGCTTAAGACTTATGTCGCACGTGCGCCGATGCTGCGCTTCAGAATCGAATTCCTCGTCCGAGGATCATCACGAATGCCACCGCGAACACGAGGGCCGCGATGATCCAGCGCCAATCGCGTTCGATGATCAGGGATGTTGCCGGCGCCGCACGATCGATGTCGCGAGGCATCAGCTGCGGTCCCCAGGCCAACCCGGACGTTCCCCCGAGCGATGCAGCAACGCCCGAAATCATGAGCAGTGCGGCGCCGCCAGGGTCGAGTGTTCCCGCAGTGATTTGCAGCGCGGCTCCCGCTGCATAAGCGGGCAGCGTAAGGCGATAGCCGGCGCGAATCCGTGCGCGGGGCGAGTCGGCATCGAGTCGGGCGCCGAGCCATCGCATCGAGCGCCGCACGACGAGGACGTACGTCAGCGCTCCCACGACTGCCATCACGATACGCCAGGCGCCTTCACCCGGAAGATTTGCGACGACCGTCGCCCAATCGCCGATGCCGGCCACGCCCGAGAACAGCAGATAGCCGGTCGCTTGCATGAATGAGATCGCGACGATGAGCCAGCAGAACCACCAGCGAGCCGACTGTGTCGCTCGGATTCGCCGCAGGAACACGAGCGCAATCAGTCCCATCAGCGCATTCGCGATCGCGCCGCCAGCCGCAATCATGCGGCGTGCGAGATCGGTCACCGCTTCGGTGTTGCCGTCGAAGGAAATGCTGGTGAGCATGCGCGGCGAGCAGCCGACGAGCAGGCAGGTGCCGCCGTGGCCGACGCCTTCATGCGCCAGATTGCATAGGCCATAGGCCAGCGCTGCGATACAGACGACGGTCAACAGATCGGAGTGACGGACGGCTCGCTCATTCATTGTTCTTCTCCGGAACCAAGGTTGCGGAGAGTAGCGCTCGCGTGTTGGCGAGTCGAGCCGATGACGTTTCAATCGTTACTGAATCGTCACGATGACGGGGGCGGCCCGAGTGATGATGAGGGTGTGCTCGAACTGGGCCGATAGATTTCCGTTCGCCCCGACGAGCGTCCAGCCGTCGTCGGTTTCCGTCACGAAGCGGCTTTTCGTCGAGATGAACGGCTCGATGGTAATGACCATGCCTTCGCGAAGAATGCGTCGATCTGCAGGATCGTGATAACCCGCGATCTGTTTCGGTTCTTCATGGAGCGCACGCCCGACGCCGTGGCTCGCGAGATTCTTGATGACCCGGAATCCGTAGAGTTTCGCGGTCCGTTCGATGGCGGCGCCGATGCCGTTGAGCGGTCGGCCTGCACGCGCCACCGCCATCGCGTTGCTCAGTGCCGTGCGTGCGGCATGGCAGAGACGCGTCTTCGTCGCCGTCGAAGGCGGGAGCACCGTCGTGCCGCCCGTATCGGCAAAATAGCCGTCGAGCTCGGCGGAGACATCGACATTCACGACATCGCCCTCGCGCAGAACACGATCACCCGGAATGCCATGGGCGGCCTGCTCGTTCACGCTGATGCACGTTGCGCCGGGAAAGTCGTAAGTGATGCGAGGCGCAGAGCGCGCCCCATGATGCGCGAGCAAGCGCTCTCCCAGCTCGTCGAGCTCGAGCGTCGTCATTCCCGGCCGCGCGGCGTTGAGCATCTCCTCGAGCACATGCGCGACGATCCTGCCGATGCGGCGCAGGCCTTCGATGTCGTCCTGATTCTCGATCGTCAAGGTCGATGTCTCCGGAAAGTCGTCGGGCGAGGATCCTCGCCCGGCGCGCGCCGCGGGAGCAACGGAAATTTCTCATGCGTGCCGCGCGCGGAAGTTAAAACCGCAAAGAGGGGCCAATGAGTCTCGCGGAAGAGGAAAGGAGGGCGGCTGCGCTTTGGGCAGTCTCGCCAGTTGTTAGAATGCCCCGTCATTCTCGTGAGGGGCGACGATGGCTCGATCACTGCTGGCTTGGTTTCTGTTCATTGCGCTCGGCCCATACGGCGTCGCGTACGCGTGCTCCTGCCGTCCAGGCACGACGCTGGAGCAGCAATATGAACAGGCGGACAACATCCTCATCGCAAAGATCTCCGGCTGTACGCCGGCCAGGTTGTCTGCCGATGGCAGTTGTCGCGCTCATGGTTGGACGTTCGACACCATCGAAGATCTGAAGGGCTCGCACGCCGCCGTGAAGACGCAGCCCTTCGATGCCGGGCCGGTCATGAGCACGTGCGATCTCTCGCTCAAAGTCGGGGAAACCTATTTGCTGTTTCTCAGCGATGGCCGCACAGGCCAATGCAGCGGCACTCGGCCTCTCGGCGACGAAGTCGTCGCGGACGAGATCGAGGTTCTGCGTGCCTACCGCGACGGGGCGATCACGCGGGTGACGAGCGCTTGGCACTTTGCCGATAACGGCTCGATGTGCACCATCAGACATCAGCTCCCCGATGTATCCATGACGTTCAACTATCAGTACCAGCGTTCTCAGATGGAGCTTGCGCAGGGCGCAGATGCGCTGACGAGGCCTATTCTCAATATGACGCTGATGCCAAGTGCGGCCTTCGACTTCGCCGGACCGACGCTGCTCGAGGTCGACGGTAAGTCCGTGCCGTTGACGAGAATCACCGGCCGGCTGCCGCGCTCAGTGGATATCGTGACGGGCGATGCGGTGATGGAGCTGCTCGACGCGATGACTCATTCGGTGGAAGTGGTCGTGAGCGGCGAACGGTCCACCTACATTGCTCCTTCGAAGCACATTGGACCTGTGCAGACGTTTCGGGCGACCACGCGCACGGATCTCATCGAAAAGGCCGCCGGGGCATTCAAGGCGTGTGTCGAAGCTCACCCCAGGTGAGCAGGTGTCCGCGAGGGCTTATCACTCGGAAGCTCGCGGAAGCGCGACGCCGGTCAGCGCCTCGAGCTTGGCGACGAGCTCATCCTGGAACGACTCATCGAGCGTTGGCGCTGCGGGCTTGCGCGGCTCGCGGTGATGCCAGTATCGGCCCGAAAGAAGTGCGGCAGGATCATCGCTGACGGCGAGCCAGGTTTGAGTCAGCGTTCCCGACTCCAGATCGTCAGGCGCACCGGAGCCGCCCATCTTCGTTCGCACCCAGCCTGGATCCACCGCATGACTCGCGACGTCCGGCCAGCGTCGGGCGACAGCAAACGCGAAGGCTGTGACATAGAGCTTGCTCTCGGAGTACGCGAGGTCGGCATCCCAACGGCGCTCGCGCCAATCGATGTCGCGCAACGAGCCGTCCGCGCTTCGGTGCATGCCGCTGCTCAGATAGATCAGGCGCTTCGGGCGACGCATCAACGCGGTGAGGATGTACGGCGCAAGCGTGTTGACGGCGAGCGTCACGGCGTGGCCCTCGGGAGTCGAGCCGCGATCGCGCCGCTGATAGACGCCGGCGTTGTGAATGACTGCGTCCATCGGGCCGATTTCGTTCACTTGATCGGCGACGCGTCGCGTTTCAGCGGCGCCGCTCAAATCGCCGATCGCAATGCCCGCGGCACGCGGCTTGAGGTCCGCAAGCGCTTGCGCTCTTTGCGAGGAGCGCGCGTGCAAGACGACTTCATGTCCCTCGTCGATCAAGCGCTCTGCGGCCGCGCGTCCCAGGCCGTCCGCGGATCCGGTGATGAAGATTCGATACACTCGCTTGCCTCTCGTATAAGACTGCGTTCAGGAATCAGCCGCCCGCCCAGGGTCCGCGAAGAACCTCTGCGCTGCGCGGATACGCACGCGGCTCGTGCTGCACGGTCACCCATTTGTCGGTCGTGAACGCTTGCACCGCCCATTCGCCGCCGAACCGCCCGATACCGGAATTTTTCTCGCCGCCGAACGGATTGTTGGGCAGATCGTTCACGGGCTGATCGTTCACATGAACCATGCCTGCTTCGATGCGTGCGGCGAATCGCGTCGCGCGCTCGATGTCGCGACTGAACACTGCACTCGAAAGCCCGAACGTCGTCTGGTTGGCGAGCGCCAGCGCCTCGTCCTCGTCGGCTGCAGGAATGATGGGTGCGATCGGTCCGAAGATCTCCTCGCGCGTGAGCGGCATGTCGTTCGTCACGTCTGCAAACACATGCGGCGGCAATACCTGTCCCTGCGCCTCGCCGCCTAGCGTTTGGCGTGCGCCGCTCGCTCGCGCCTCGGCGATGCGCTGCTCGAGGCCGCTCAACTGTTTCTCGTTGATGATCGGGCCGATCAGGGTTTCCGGATCGGAAGGATCACCGGCCTTGAGCGCGCGCGTCTGTTCGGTGAAGCGCTCGACGAACCCGTCGTACACCTTGCGCTCCACGATGAACCGGTTCGTGATCATGCAGATCTGGCCCTGATGCAGGAATTTTCCAAACAGCGCGGCGTCGGCCGCGCGCTCGACATCGGCGTCCGCGAGCACGACGAAGGGAGAGTTGCCGCCAAGCTCGAGTTCCACCCGTTTCATGATCGGCGCCTCGGCCGCGAGCTTCGCGATATTGCGTCCGACCGGCGTCGAGCCGGTGAATGAGATCACGCGCGAGGCAGGATGACAGACGAACGCGTCACCGATGCTGCTGCCTGCCCCGACGACGACGTTCAGCACGCCGCTCGGCAGTCCCGCCTCTTCGAATATCTTCGCAAGGAGCAGTCCGCCGGTGACGGGTGTATCGCTCGCGGGCTTCAACACGACGGCATTGCCGAGCGCGAGTGCGGGCGCCACCGAGCGATTGCTCAACTGCAGCGGCCAGTTCCACGGGCTGATCACGCCGACAACGCCGACCGGTTGGGTATAGACGCGGCATTCCTTGCCCGGCACGTCGGACGGCAGAATGCGCCCTTCGGCGCGGTATGGTGCAAATGACGCTTCGAGCATGACCGCATGCACTGCGGCCCATTCGAGCTCAGCTTTGATGCGCGTACTGCCGGCCTCGTTGATGAGCCATTCGACGATCTCGTCGTGCCGCGCCTCCATCACCTGTGCAGCCTTTCGCATGACCTCGGAACGCTCGGCGGGCAGGCGTTGTGCCCACGCGACTTGCGCCTTCACGGCCGCGGCATAGACTGCGTCCACGTCGCGCTCGTTTCCATGCGGGATCTCGACGAGCAATTCGCCCGAGTAAGGGTTGTGATCGGCGAGGCGTCCTTCGCCGCTGCCGGTGCGCCATTCGCCAGCGATGAACTGTCGGTCGAATCCAGAAAAGCGCTTCGCATTGCGAGGCGTTGCGATGTTCGCAGCCATGATCGTCTCCACACACCCGTTCAACGGCAATCCGGCGATGCGGCGTTTGTTCCCTGGGATATGGCTGACACGCGCACTGCAGCCGACGAGCGTACGCTGCACGCATGCGTGCGAGATGGCTGATCGCGCATCGTCGGCTGCACCAGGCTACAGTCGAAGCCGGCGAGTACACCGTCGCCGTGCAGCCAGTTCATACGCCGCGGCGCGAGATCCGCGCGACGTATGTTCACCCGGCGCGGCTTCGTCATCCGGGATATGTGGTCGTCTTCACGACGGGCGATGACGGTTGGTTCGGTACGAGCCGCGCAGTGTTCGCGCATCTCGTCGGCCAGGGCTACATCAGCCCGCAAGTGTGCGCCGTGACCGTCGATCCAAAGCTTTCGGTACTCCACGCGGCGTCCACACAAAACTTCCCAGATTCTTAATGATCCGCGGGGCCGCCGTTGCGAAGACAAGCGAACCGCGACGATATACTTTCGCGCGATCCTTTCAGTCTGTGCCCCATGGAGCTCATAACAATGCAATCGATATCTCGGGGATTCATTTCGGCGGCGGTGCTCTTGAGTTTTGCCGCACACGCGCAGGAGGCGTCGAATGCTGACGCACGCGCTGCCATTGCGGCAGCGATGGCGCAGCAAGAGGCGATCGAGAAAGCAACGCCCCAGCTGCAAATCAAGGAGGAGGTGCTGACGCTCGAGGTTCCGGGGCACACCATCGGTGAGGCGGTCGGCGTGGCGAAGAATTCGAAGGGACACTTGTTCGTGTTCTCGCGTAGCGGCAGCGGCGGGCCGGTGCGCGGTGCGGTTGCGGCCGAGCTGTTCGAGTTCGATCGCAATCTCAAGTTCGTGAAGGAGTGGGGGCCGGGCAACTATGCGGCTGCTTTCGCGCATACCGTTCGCGTCGACAAGGACGATAACGTGTGGACCAGCGACGAGGGCTCTCACATGATCGTGAAGTGGAACCCGAAGGCGCAGGTCAGCATGGTGTTGGGACGCAAGCCCGAAGCCGTCGACTACATGGAGCGCTATGAAGAGCGCGGCATCAAAGATACGGAACGCACGCCGGTCGCGCGTCGAGGCACTTACAACCGGCCGACCGACGTGACGTGGGATCCGGAAGGCAACATCTACATTGCCGATGGCTACAACAACTCGCGCGTCGTGAAGCTCGCAAAGGACGGCACCTGGCTGAAGGAGACGGGCACCCGCGGCAGCGGTCCCGACGGCTTCAACACCGTGCATGCGATCGCGGCGGACGCGAAAGGGAATATCTATGTCGCTGACCGCGGCAACCGCCGCATCAAGGTGTACGACACGGATCTAAACCTCAAGACGATGTACACCAATGTCGGCGCGCCCTGGTCCGTGTGCGTGACACCGGGAGAAAAGCAGTACCTCTACAGCGGCGACAGCAACGGCAAGATCTACAAGCTCGATCTCGATGGGAAGCTATTGGGCTGGGCGCAGATCGCCCGCAATCGCGGCCAGACGAGCTGTCTGATTCACGAGCTGCACTGTGAATCGGAAACCGTGCTCTACAAGGGCGATTGCTCGACGTGGACGGTGGAGAAGATCACGCTCACGGCAGCAAAGTAGATGCATCTCATGTGGGAGGACGCGAGGGGTGAGCCCGCGTCCTCCCGATCGGCATAGCGCTATGTAGCGGCGTTATTCCGCGTTTGTCGCCCTTGCGGGCGGCGCGACGTAGGAATTCTCGACGCCGATCTTGGCTTCGAGCGGCGTACCGAGGGAGAGATACGCCTTGTTCTGGTCGGTGTAGGCGGGCCATTCCACCAGATCCTTGACGCTGGGATTACCGGTCTTCGCGAACTGCGCCCAGATCGTTGCGGCCTGGTCGGCGACTTTCATGTCTTGCTCATCATGCGCAGGGAGTCCGACGGAGCAGCCACCGCCACGCGCGAGTCCCTGCGTCGTCGCGGAAGTGAGCCCGACCGGAATCGCGCCGAACACGTACGTCAGCTCGAGGCCGTGGAAGGCGACGCAGCCTTTTTCCTGGCGCCATCCGAGCGGAAGCTGCGTGAAGCTGTAGACATAGGTCGGTGCGCCGGCTTTGCTGTGCAAATCGGCCGTCTGCGGCACCGACGTCTGCAGCGATGCTTCGCCCTGATTGGCGCCGACGATCAGCGGCACCTTGCGCTGCTTGCCCGCCTTGAACATTTCGTTAACCGGCTCGGGAATGACGTATCCGTCGACGACCGGGCTCGCGCGGAAACCGACTTCCTTCTTGCCCGCCGCTTCGAGAATCTGCTCCCAGCTCGCTGCCCGCATGGCCGCGAGCACATCAGGGCCATCCTTGATGCCGAGCGCAGTCGCGAGTTTCACGCCCATGGCTTCGGCGTCGGCGAGCTTCAAGGAGCGGTCGGACGTGGCGAGGCCCGAGCCGCTCTCGACGATCGCTTTATGGAACAGGCCTTCGGTGAGCGGCGAGGCCATTTGCGAGATCACCTTCGTGCCGCCGCCGGACTCGCCCATGATCGTGACGTTGCCCGGGTCGCCGCCGAACGCAGCGATGTTGTCGCGGATCCATTCGAGCGACGCTTTGAGATCGAGCGTGCCGTAGTTGCCCGAGGAACCGTGACCGGATTCTTTCGTGAGCGCGGGATGCGCAAGGTACCCGATCGGGCCGAGGCGGCTGTTCACTGTGACGAGCACGACGCCTTTGTTGGGCAGGGTGGGGTGGTTGTAGGTCGTCGAGGCGGAAGTGCCGGAGGTCAGGCCGCCGCCATGGAAGAAGACGATGACCGGCCGCTTCTCATCGGCGGTCTTGGCCGCGGTCACGACATTGAGATAAAGGCAGTCTTCGCTGATCGGCGCGCCGGTGCCCATGCTGCTCTGACCTTGCGGACAGCGATTGGGCCAGTTCGTCGCGTCACGCTCGCCCTCCCATGCAGGAGCGGGTTGTGGCGCTTTCCAGCGCAGCTCGCCGACAGGAGGCGCTGCATAGGGAATGCCGCGGTAGATGAAGGCCGTGACGTTCTCGTTCTCCGTCACGGTCGTGCCGCGAACGGCGCCCTGCTTCGTTTGCACGACTTCGCTGATCGTCGCAGGCGCTGCCGCGGGTGCGGGCGCTTCGGCGGTCTTGTCGCGGCTGCAGGCCGATAGGGCCAGAGCTGTCACCAACACTGATGTGCCGAATCTGAACATTGGATCCCCCTCTTTTGGTCCGTCTTGATGTTCGCTGGAAAGCCGTGCCGTGTGCACAGCCAGCGATCGCAAGTTGCGACCGGGAATCAAATCAGGATCACGCAGGTTCGCCCATAGGAGGTCTGTCAAGAAGAGTCATTCGGGAATAGAGGAGGGCGATGAATGCCGAAAGAACAATGCCCCGTATGAGGCGACACGATCTGCCGTGACCCGAGCCCCGCAAATGTGCTTTGAAGCCGGTGCGGATGCTCGCGAAGTCATCCGGCGTTGAGTTAACAACGACGCGATGACGGCATGGTCCGAAGAAAGCCCAGTGAGAGCGCCAACGATGCGCAATCAGCAGAGCTGCGCCTACTCTCGAGGCGCAATCCACATGCGACTCGCACCCAGATCAAGCGTGACGACGTACTGACTCAGGAACGGCTGACCGAGATTGCCGTCCATGATCATGTCGGTGACGAGCACTGGACTATCGACGACGACTCCTTTCGCCAGCTCGAACGTGAGCCGCTGTTCCTTCGGCTCAGTGTTGAGGCCAAATGCTTGTGCATACTCCTTGGCGATCAGCGACACGCCGCCCGCGCCGGAATCGAGCGTCAACCAGGTCATGCCTTGGGCGCGGGACACGCCGACAAACACGCTCAGGCATTTCGCCGAGCACTCGCGCGACACGCGCAGCGGCAGCTCGCGCATATGCGTGACCCGTTGCTCCAAGCTCGTGGGCGATTCGACGATCAACGTGGCATTCGCCTGATCCAGCGTGATGGCCTTGCCGTCGAACACATCGAGCGAGAGCAGGCCGTCGGGCGCGCTTTCAGCGGGGAAGTGCTTGCTGAAATCGATCTTGCCGACGTCTCCACGCGTGAGATGCACCTCGCCAGCGCGGATGTCGACGGCATCGCAGAGCGGCGAATCGATGCGTTCACCGAACATGTTGTAGCCGGTCACGCGTCCCTGAAACGTGCAGTCCCAGCCGGCTGCGAAGCGCTCGGTCACCAGCGTCTTGCCGCCGCCGGTATCGAGCAGGAAGTTGCCGGTTTTACCGTTCAGCGTGACCTTGACCGTCCAGAGCGCCTTGCGAAAGCGCTCGAGCTTGATCGTCTGAGGATCGGCCAATCGATCTGGTCGGGCCTGCGACGGTGCGGCGCTTGCGACGAGCAGAAATATGCACAAAGTCATGCGTGTTGACATGAGATTACTGGTGGTCCTGTGGAGCTTGCGAAGCGGGCGAGGCTTAGACGAAACAGCAATGAAAAGGTTAGGTCCGGAGGATGCAAATGCTGTTCTATCGTCAGGGACTTGGTCCGTGATGGAGCACCGAGCGCCCGGATGGCGCTTTACGATCTTGCTCGAAAATTGCAGTGTGTCATGCCGTCGAGGCCCAGAAGCAAAAGCGTCTTCGAGAGCTGAGTCTTCCTGCGCTCGAACTGACGTTGAAGCCTGACACGCCCGACTAGCACAGCCAGACTGCGCCGAGCGTTGACGAAGCTGATCGTCCCACCTACTGTGAATTTGCGGGCGAAGAGCGCGTAGACGTTCTGTCAAAGGACAGCATAAGGATCTGGGAGGCGGGTGATGCTGGCGGTCGCGGCGAAGCGGGCGATTACCTATTGTCTCTGGGGGATGGGCTTGGTGGTTGCGGGCTGCGGGGGAGGAGGTGGAGGCGGCGGAAGCGGCCCTACAACTCCTGGGCCACCACCGCCGCCGCTGGATCAACTCGGCTCGACAGGTCAGATTGCCGGGACGCAAACCATTGCGAGTGGCGTTCCCAATTGGGATCCGGCGGTCACGCTCGATGATTCAGGACGGGCGCTCGTCGTATGGTCGAACGCATCGAGATACGTGCTCGACTCCACACGCGTCGGCGAGCCGACCACTTACTACTGGACTCGCAGCGACATCAACGGCAATTGGCAAACACCCGTTGAGTTGACGGGCAGCCAGTCCGTTGAGCCGTTTCCAAGACTTCGCAGCAACGGCGATGGACATGCCGTCATGTTCACGTTCACGGGGCGTTGGCGACGGTTCGATCCCATCGATGGGTGGGCCGCCGAGCAAGGACCGCCCGCGAGCTCGTTGGCCAATTTCGGCCGCAAGGAACCACTTCAAGACGATGGCACCCTGCCGATCATCGTTATCGAGGATCTCGTGGCGTCGCCGAATCGAACGAGTGTCGCTCGCGTGCTGACGAATAACGATGCGCAGACTTGGAACACGAGATTCACATCGGAAACGGCGGCGACTCTCTACGACGTAGCCGTTGCTTCGTCGAACGAGATCATCGGACCGATGACGCATGCGTACTGGATCGAGAGCGGGCCTTCGAGTCCCGGTTATCGGCTCAAACATGTCGTCCTGAACTTGAATGGTACGTTCACGTCGCTTACACGAATCCTTCTCGAGCGCGCCGAACAACCGTGCCTGGGGTACGTACGCCTGAACGCAGCCGCATCGGCAGAGCGGAATGTCGCGTTGTGGCCCCAGCCTACGGGCCTTCAAGGTTGCGATCTGGAGGCAATTCGTTTCGACAATGTCACGCATGATCCTACGGTCGATCGCATCAACTCGAGCGGCTACATCGTCCGCGAGCAGCCGCTGCTCGAGATGGACGGTCGCGGCAATGCGCTCATCATTTGGTCGGAAGAAGTTGACTCGAACACGAGCACACGCCGCATACGCTGGTCGCAATCGCTGAACGGCGGGCCGTGGAGCGAAACGCAACCATTGATCGTCGATGAATCTGCAATCGGCGTTCCGAATGCGATGCCGACGACGCGTTTCGCGATGAACCGCGACGGACAAGGCGCCATCGTGTTGACGGCGGTCAAGTCCAGTCGCAGCTACTTCGTGCGCGGTCGCTTTTCGTTCGCGAGCGGTTGGTCCGATTGGCAGGCCTTTGCGGCAGTCTCGGAGGCCGTCTACACGGATGTGGCGATCAACAATCGAGGCGATGCGATCGCGGTGTACTCCGCTCCGCCATGCACTCGCGAGCCGCTGGCGCAGGGCGGGACGACGTTCAGAGCCTGCAGTGAGCGGAAGGTTTTTGCGGTGAGATTTTGATGAGGTGATCGACGTATCCCTACGGGTGTACGAATCGGATGCCGAGACTAGATCTGCTGCCAGCACGCGGTAGCGGTTGGAGGTGCCGACAAAGCGCTGGTGTCGAAACTCAGCATTGATGAGCGGATCGGCTTCGATTCATACCAGGTCGGACTTGATGACAGAGACAGTGAAGAATACATGGCGATGCGCGGTCGAGAGCAGCAACTCTACACCGACTACAGAATGCGTGGCTTGAATCTTGGGAACATAAACAATCAATCCGTTGAATCTGAGATGTAAAGACTATCACGATGCAGCGAATCGAATATTTGGAGCCTTGGCTGCGCGGAACTGTTGGCGATGACTAAATCTTCAAACTCTAAGGATCAGCTCGCTTCCTGGGAGCTCATGAAAGCCACGAAGGTTGCGATATGGACGGCTGCCGAGTGGAGGCTTGCGACCGAATACCGGGACACTATCGATGATTAACATGCTCTGGAGGCACTCGATGAAATGATTGCCACATATGATTCGAAGCGAGGAATGCCAACGGGTGCGCCAGTCAGGAAACCATTGAGTGTAGGCAAAGAAGGATCCTCTGCCTCAACTGAGGAGATTGCATCTGCGGACCTGTTGAAGCGGACAGCAACAGCTTGTCTTGAGTATGTGTATCGCCACGGGCTCGATCGGGTTCGCGGCAATGCATCGATTTTGGATCAAGCGACCTCCTGGCGAGGGCTTACGGTAACGACGAAAAGGCAACTGAAAGAAATCGAACGCGCTTTCAGAGTCGTCGTTTCAGATGTCCGGACCTCGTATCTCTCAGCCGAAGAGTTTGGCAGGCTGGAGGCGGTTTTGCGGGAGAATGGCCTCATAGATATCGGAAAACGGCGACGTCAATGAACGACGATCGACCGAGTTGCGACAGCTGGCGAATCGCCCGTTGTCGACCTAGATGAAAGTTACCATAATATACATTATGCGCAGTCAGAGTGAGCCCAAAACCCATCGTCCTTTCGGGTTGCCTTTGCGAGTTGCGGGTGTATATTCCGGCTGTACCCGCTTGAGCAGTCACTAGAAAAACTGCCGCGCGTACTTAAAGTAATTTCTCAGCTTCGTTCGCCGCTCAAGGTATTGGCGTTCGTGTTTGCGAAGCCAGTACTCGGCGGTCGTCGCTCCGCGTTTAGGGGTATCCGCATGAACAGCGCTTGGGAACATTTTTTTGCGGCCACGCTGGTATTGGCGTCCGCAGGTCCGATCAAGCATCGCCTCCTCGACGCGTATCGCCAGCATCTCGAAAGTCTCGAAGAAGATGAGCTGCCCAAAGAGATACGCGAGGAGTTCTCAGCGCTCTCCACATCGATGTGCCGCGTCCGGCCGCTGCGCGGCGAGACGGCGCTGCAAGCCACCGTGCGCAAGATGTCCGATGCCGAAGCCGGGCGCTTTGCAAAACGCATCGTCAACATGCTGGGCGTGATCGCGCGGCTGCAAGGACAGCAGCGGCCGAAGCTGCGCGCCGTGAACTCGAACGACGACTAGCGCTGCCGCTTCAGTCGAGCTTGAACTCGACGACGTCCCAGCGCGAGGTGTCCTCGTGGCGCGCTTGGCGCCGGATCGCATCCGCGATCGACCGCTCGTTCCATTCGATGATCTCATCGCCCAGTGCTTCGAGCTGCACCGGCATTTTTTCCTTCACCCCGAACGTCTCGAGCACGATGACGGGCTTATCCAGGCCTTTCGCGCAGTTCAAGATGAAGTCGATCGTTTCGCGCTGCGTGCGATACAGGCCGGCCGGAACGATCGTGATCTCCGCCAACGCAATCTGCCGTCGTAGCTCTTCCTTCATTTTCTCGGGATCCGCGAGCGGCCGATCGGGATCGCTGCAGTTGCGATAATAGAAATTGTGGGAGCTCTCGAGATACTCGAAGACGCGTACGTAGTCCGCGGCGCGCTCGAAAGCGTGCGCAACGAAAACTCGCACAGGGTTCTGCTGAGAGATACTGGCCACGATCCCGCTCCTGTTACGCCTTTCGAGCCCGCTGTCGCTCGACGGGGCGGAATTCTAATGGAGAACACGTCAAAGCGGCTCGCATCGGCCCCCTGCTCCAGGGTTTTTCCCATTCGGCAGGGGCGTTCGGCTCCTATAGAATGCGGCGCTGCGATCCTTTCGCGTACCTCCCGCGTTAAACGTCACGATGCGATTCGTCCTCTACAACATACGGTACGCGACCGGCACCGGTCCGGCCTTTCACTTGCCAGTTCCCGGCGCCGGATATCTTCGCAGCAACCCGCGCGTGCTCGACCGCATCACGCAATATTTGAAGGGCCTCGATCCCGATCTCGTCGGGCTGATCGAGATCGACACCGGCTCGATTCGCTCGGGGCTCGTCAATCAAGCCAAGCAGATCGCCGATTCGCTCGGACACTATTCGACGTATCAATGTAAATACGGCGAGGATTCCTTGAATCAGCTGCTGCCGATCGTGCGCAAGCAAGGCAACGCATTTCTCGCGGCGCCGCGGGTCGAGGGCGAGCGCTTTCATTATTTCGAAACCGGCATCAAGCGGCTGATCATCGAGCTCGAACTCGAGGAGGTCGCGATCTTTCTCGTGCATTTGTCGCTCAAGTTCCGCCATCGGCACGATCAGCTGCGGCATTTGCACGAGCTCGTGAAGCGCGCGAGCAAACCGGTGATCGTGGCAGGGGACTTCAACACGTTCTGGGGCGATCACGAGATCTACCTGTTCATGGAAGCCTCGGGCTTGAAGAGCGCCAATCGTCTCGGTCTGCCCTCGTATCCGGCGCGCAATCCGCGCAAGGAGCTCGATTTCGTCCTGTACTCGAACGGCATCGAGATCACGCAGTTCGATGTGCCGGATGTGCGCTTCTCCGATCACCGTCCCCTCATTTGCGATTTCAACGTGCGCCGCGCGTCGGCATAGCTTCAAATCGATAGGAGTCGCCGTGTCAGCCGCTAACGGAACTTCCCATTGGAGCTTGGAGCGTGATCCGGACGGCATCGTGTGGCTGACGCTGGATCGCAAGGACGCCTCCGCGAACAGCCTTTCGCGCGCGGTCATGGAGGAGCTGGAAGCGCAGCTAGAATCGCTCACGAGCGCGGTACCGAAGGCGTTGATCATCACGTCCGGTAAACAAGGCGGCTTCATCGCCGGCGCCGACATCAAGGAATTCGTCGGGCTGCAATCGCCCGAACAAGCGTACGAAATGATCCGCAGGGGACAACAGGTGCTCGACCGTCTCGCACGACTGCCCTGCCCCACGGTCGCCGCCATCAACGGTTTCGCGCTCGGCGGCGGGCTCGAAGTCGCGCTCGCGTGTCGTTACCGCGTCGTTGCGGACGATACGTCGATCACGCTCGGATTTCCCGAAGTGCAGCTCGGCGTGCATCCGGGGCTCGGCGGCACGGTTCGCGCCGTGCAGCTCGCCGGCCCGATCGCCGCGATGGATCTGATGCTGACCGGCCGTGCGATCCGTCCGAAGAAGGCGCTCGAGCTGCGCCTCGTCGACCGCGTTGTGCCTGCCGCTTCGTTGCGATCCGCCGCGAAAGAGATCGCGCTCCGGTCGCCCGCGCCACAGTCGATGGCCTTCAAGGATCGCGTGCTCAATTCCTCGCTCGCCCGTCCGATCCTGGCAAGTCAGATGCGCGCGCAAGTTGCCAAACGCGCAAGAGCCGATCACTACCCTGCCCCGTATGCATTGATCGATCTGTGGCGGCGCTTCGGCGCTTCCGGAGCCGACGCGTACGAAGCCGAAGCGAAGTCGATGTCGGAGCTCCTGTGCACGTCGACCTCGCGCAATCTCGTTCGCGTGTTCTTCCTGCAAGAGCGCCTGAAGTCGGCAGCGAAGTCGGCAGAGACGCCGGCGAAGCATGTTCACGTCGTCGGCGCAGGCGTGATGGGCGGCGACATCGCAGCGTGGTGCGCCGCGCGCGGATTGACGGTCACGCTGCAGGATCGCGCGATGGAGTACGTCAAGCCGGCGCTCGACCGCGCGCGCGCATTCTTCGAGAAGCGTTATC
>Ga0164243_10002035_pt1 | contig 33841 bp, 37 predicted proteins | sample OricompcompostOP_FD_108781 | JGI IMG/M metagenome (GOLD analysis project Ga0164243, IMG submission 108781) | Organic Plus compost microbial communities from Emeryville, California, USA - Original compost - Organic plus compost (OP) | ecosystem: Engineered > Solid waste > Mixed feedstock >... | reverse complement strand
CGGCCTCGCTGTCGCTCGGCTGACCACCCCACGGCCGCGCCACCACGGTCGCGGCCGGGCGGCGAACTATGCTGGCGCGCGGGGAGGTGCGCTCGGTGATCGTGATCCACGCCCTGTGGCGGGACGGACTCCTGCTCTGGGGCGAGGACTCGGCGCCCCCGCAGGCCCCATCCGGCGCGGGCACCCACCCCTTCGCCGCTACGCCGGAGCGCCTCGCCGCGTCGCTGCCCGCTCTCGGGTCCGCCGGCGATCCCGTGGTCGTCGAACTGCTCCTGCCCACCCGCGCCCGGCGGCCGGTCGACTCCCCCGAACTGGTCCGTGACGAGCCACCCGCCACGCGCGGGACGCTCACGCTGGCCCGGTGGCGGGTCCCCGCGCTGTCGCTACACCCCGACGACGCCCTGGCCGCCCTCGCCGATCTGTCCACTGTGGAAGAGTTCGCGGCCGACGTGGTGCCCGGCGCCTCGACCCGCCACCTCGCCCAGCTCGCCGCGTTCGCACACGACCTCGTCAGCCGGGGCCGGCTGCTGCCGACGGTGGACAGCGAGCGCGCCCGCGCCCTCTGGCGTCCCGTGGTGACCGGACCGGATCAGGAGTGGGTCCGCGCGCTGGCGCTCGCGCTGCCACCGGTGGCACGTGCGCTGGTCAGCCCCGGTACGGCGGATGGGACGGCGGACGCGCCAGCAGCCGCCTCGGTGGTGGCAGCCGCGCTCGACGACCTGGTCGACGCCGCCGCCCGGTGCGCCATCGCCGCCCAGCCGCCGGTCGGTCCCCGAGCCGCCGCGAAGGGTAGCCGTACGGGTGGCGGCCGTACGGCGGGTGCGACACGTGCGGGCGAGGGCCTGCGCTGGCTCTCGGCCCTGATCGGTCCACAGCGGACGGTGCAGGCGCAGCCCGAGGAGCTGGCGACGCTCGCGACGGGTTTGCGCCGCTGGCAACGCGATGCGGTGACCGGCAAGGTAAGGGCTTTCTTCCGGCTCGTCGAACCGTCCGAAGAGGACGGATCCGACGGCGACTGGCGGCTGGACTTCGCGCTGCAGGCCGCCGACCAGCCGAGCCTGCTCGTGGACGCCGAACGGATCTGGCACGAGGAGAGCGCGCTCGAAGCGTACCTGGACGATCCACAAGAGACGCTGCTGGCCGAGCTCGGGCGGGCCAGCCGCCTCTACCCGGCGCTGGACGAGTCGCTGCGGACCGCGACGCCGACCGGCCTGGCACTCGACACCGCCGGCGCCCACCGGTTCCTGCGCGACGGTGCGCCGATGCTGGCCGGCGCCGGGTTCGGCGTGCTGCTACCGAGTTGGTGGAACCGGCCCGCCGCCCGGCTGGGCGCCCGTTTGCGCGCCTCCTCCCCCACGGCACCCGGCGCTGTGGCCGCCGCGAGCGCGATCGGCCTGAACTCCCTGGTGGACTATGAATGGCAGCTCTCCCTGGGCGACGAGCCGCTCACCGAGGCCGAGCTGCGCACCCTCACCAAGCTCAAGGCACCGCTGGTCCGGCTGCGCGGGCAATGGGTCGAGCTGGACGCCAAGCGGCTCGCGGCCGGCCTGAAGCTGCTGTCCCGCAAGGGACAGATGACGGTGGCGGAGCTCCTGCAGGCCGGATTGTCCACACAGGATGGTCCGGCTGGGCTGCCGGTGGTCGCGGTCACCGCGCAGGGGCCGCTGGGCGACCTGCTGGCCGGCGAGGTGGAGCAGCGGCTGGAGCCCGTACCGACCCCGCGGGGCTTCGCCGGCGCGCTGCGGCCCTACCAGGAGCGGGGCCTGGCCTGGCTGTCCTTCCTGGAACGGCTCGGGCTCGGCGGCATCCTCGCCGACGACATGGGGTTGGGCAAGACGGCGACGATCCTGGCTCTGCTGCTGCACTCCCGCGCGGCGGCGCCCGAGGCCGGGCCGACCCTGCTGGTCTGCCCCATGTCGCTGGTCGGCAACTGGCAACGCGAGGTGGCGAAGTTCGCGCCCGAGTTGCGGGTGCACGTCCATCACGGCGGGGAGCGGATGAAGGGCAAGGAGTTCGCGCGCGCCGTGGCCGACGCCGACCTGGTCGTCACCACCTATGTGCTGGCTGCCCGGGACGCCGCCATATTGTCCACAGTGGACTGGCATCGGGTCGTCGTCGACGAGGCGCAGGCGATCAAGAACGCGGCGACCCGGCAGGCCGTCGCGATCCGCGCCCTGCCGGCCCGGCATCGGATCGCGGTAACCGGCACGCCGGTGGAGAACCGACTCGCCGACCTCTGGTCCATCATGGAGTTCGCCAACCCGGGCCTGCTGGGCAGCGCGACCGTGTTCCGTGCCCGGTTCGCCGAACCGGTGGAGCGGCGCGGGGACGAGGTCGCGGCCGAGAAGCTGCGGCGGTTGACCGGCCCCTTCGTGCTGCGGCGGCTGAAGACCGACAAGTCGATCATCGCTGACCTGCCGGAGAAGATCGAGATGGAGGAGGTCTGCAACCTCACCGCCGAGCAGGCCTCGCTCTACCAGGCCGTGCTCGACGACATGATGGCGCGCATCGACAGCAGCGAGGGCATCGAACGGCGCGGTCTCGTGCTGGCCACCATGACCAAGCTCAAGCAGGTCTGCAACCACCCGGCCCAGCTGCTGCGCGACGGATCGCGGCTGGCGGGGCGCTCCGGCAAGCTGCAGCGGCTCGACGAGATCCTGGAGGAGGTGCTGGCCAGCGGCGAGAAGGCGCTGCTGTTCTCGCAGTACGCGGAGTTCGGCGCCATGCTGCGCGCCCACCTGACCGCGCGATTCAGCCGCGAGGTGCTCTTCCTCCACGGCGGCGTGGGCAAGGCCGACCGGGACGCGATGGTAGCCCGGTTCCAGGCCGACGACCCGGCCTCGCCCGCGCTGTTCGTACTGTCGCTGAAGGCGGGCGGCACCGGCCTGACCCTCACCGCCGCCAACCATGTGATTCATGTCGATCGCTGGTGGAATCCGGCGGTGGAGGACCAGGCGACCGACCGGGCGTTCCGCATCGGCCAGCGGCGCAACGTCCAGGTGCGCAAGTTCGTCTGCGCCGGCACCGTGGAGCAGAAGATCTCCGACATGATCCGGGACAAGCGCGGGCTGGCCGCGAAGATCGTCGGCACCGGCGAGGGGTGGATCACCGAACTGTCCACATCGGAGCTTCGCGCGCTCTTCGCGCTGGAGTCCGGGGCGGTGGTCGAATGACTCCGCCACGCCGGCGCGGCGGCGACCGTTGGGTCCCGTTCACCGAGTACGCGCGCCCGATCCGGGTCGACGGGGGCATCCGGGCGCAGAGCACCAAGGGCGACATCGGCTCGTCCTGGTGGTCCAAGCGCTTCATCGCCGTGCTGGAGTCGTTCCAGGTCGGCGGCCGGTTGACCCGGGGCAAGGCCTATGCCCGTGCCGGCCAGGTGCTCAGCCTGGAGATCGCCCCGGGCGTGGTGACCGCGCAGGTGCAGGGATCGCGGCCCCAGCCCTACCGGGTCAGCATCGGTCTGTCCACCTACGACAGTCGCACGTGGACGAAGGTCGAGCGCGCGATGGCGGCCCAGGCGCTCTACCTCGCGCGGCTGCTCGCCGGGGAGATGCCCGAGCAGATCGAGGAGGTCTTCGCGCAGGCGCAGGCACCCCTGTTCCCCACCCGGTTCGCCGACCTGGAGATGGCCTGCGACTGCCCGGACCAGACCGTGCCGTGCAAGCACCTCGCCGCGACCTGCTACCTGCTCGCCGAGGCCTTCGACGCCGATCCGTTCCAGATCCTGCACTGGCGCGGACGCGACCGGGAGACCCTGCTCGCCCACCTGCGCACCCTGCGCGAGTCACGGGGTGGTCGGCGGTCCCGCACGGCGGGGGTCGGTGCTCGCCCGGATGCCGGCGACCGTACGGGCGGTGCCGTCCCGGGCATCGGGGCCGGCGCGGCGCTCGCCGACATGGCGACCCCTGCCCTGTCGGAATCCCTGGACCGCTACTGGGTGGCGCCGGTGCCGCTGCCGGCGCGGCCCGCGACGCTGGTCTCTGACGTCGATCTGGTGCTGCGCATGCTGCCCACACCCGAGCCGGCGATCGGCGGGCCGGCCCTGGTCGAGGCGTTGCGCGACCTCTACGCGACCTTCCGACCACCCCCGCCCCCCCGACCACCCCCCCCGCCCCGCCCGCCCCCGCCCCTTGCCGCGCCCGCCCCGATTTGCCGCGATCTTGGGGTTTTCCGCGTGATTGGAGATCAACTCATGCGGAAAACCCCAAGATCGGCGCACAAGGGGAGGGGTCAGCCGATGCCGCCGGTGAGGGTCACACCGCCGTCGAGCACCAACGTCTGGCCGGTGATCCAGCTTGCCTCGTCGGAGAGCAGGTAGGCGACCGCGCCGCTCACATCGGCGGGCACGCCCAGGCGCTTGGCGGGGTAGGCGGCGGCTGCCTCCTCCTCCCGACCTTCGTAGAGGGCCCGGGCGAAGACGGTCTTCACCACCGCCGGCGCCACGGCGTTGACCCGCACCGTCGGCCCCAACTCGACGGCGAGCAGCTCGGTGAGGTACTTGATGGCCGCCTTCGACATGCCGTACAGGCCGATCCCGGGCGCCGGACGCAGACCGGCGACCGAGGAGACGTTGACGACCGCGCCGCCGTGCTCCTTCATCCAGGCCCGGTAGACCTTCTGCGTCCATTCGAAGTGCGAGACCAGGTTGACGTCGAGGATCTTGCGGACGACCGACGCGTCCTGGTCCAGCGCCGAGCCGAAGACCGGGTTGGTGCCGACGTTGTTGACCAGGAAGTCGATGCGGCCGAACTCGGCGAGCGCCTTCGCCACCGCCTCGTCCTGGTGGGCCGGGTCGTGCGCCTTGCCCGCGACGAAGGTGGCCCGGTCGGCGCCGAGCGCCGCGACCGCCTCGGCCAGGGGTGCCTCGTTGCGTCCGGTGATGAGCACGCGGTCACCGCGGTCGACCAGCGCCTGCGCGATGGCCAGGCCGATGCCTCGGCTGGCTCCGGTGACGATGGCGGCGCGGGACTCGGACATGTGGACTCCCCAACAGTGTGACGGGACGGTAGGGTCGGTGCACCCAGCAACATACCCGCCGGTAACCCGCGCCCGAAAGGCGGACAGATGAGCCCGTACGGCCTGACCTTCCCCCTCGCCGGACCCCTGCACGCTCAGCGTGGCCTCGTCGAGGAGCTGGCGTCGCTGGGCTATACCGACGTCTGGTCGATGGAGGCGGGAGGATTCGACGCCTTCACCCCGCTGGCGTTGGCCAGCGTGTGGGCCCCGCAACTGCGGCTCGGCACGGCCATCGTGCCCGCGTTCACCCGCGGCGCGGCGACGATCGCGCAGAGTGCCGCGGCGTTGGCGGACGCGGCGCCGGGACGGTTCGTGTTGGGCATCGGCACGTCGTCCAACGTGATCGTGGAGAACTGGAACGGGATCGCCTTCGACAAGCCGTACGAGCGGGTGCGGGACGTGGTCCGCTTCCTGCGCGAGGCGCTGGCCGGCGCGAAGATCTCGCGTGCCTACGACACGTTCACCGTCGAGGGTTTCCGGCTCACGCACGTGCCCGAGATCCCGCCGAAGCTGCTGGTGGCGGCGCTGCGACCGGGGATGCTGCGCCTGGCCGGCCGTGAGGCCGACGGCGCGATCCTCAACTGGCTCGCCGCCGAGGATGTCGCGACCGTGACCCCGTACGTCCACAGTGGAGGGCCGGGCAAGGAGATCGTGGCGCGCATCTTCGTCGTCCCGGTGGAGGATCCGGCCGTCGCCCGGACGGTCGCGAAGACGGCGATCGCCGGTTACCTCACGGTGCCGGTGTACCGTGCCTTCCACGAGTGGCTCGGCCGCGGCGACGCACTCGGTCCGATGTGGACACACTGGGCGGCCGGGGACCGGAAGGCGGCCGTCGCCTCGATCCCCGACGAGGTCGCCGACGCGCTGGTGGTGCACGGCAGCCCCGAGGCATGCCGGGCGCAGATCCAGCGCTACGTCGACAACGGCGTGACCACGCCCGTCGTCGCCCTCCTGTCCCCGCCGGGCACTCGCCTCGACGAGCTGGCCGCCATGGCGCGCGCGCTGGCCCCGGCCCGCTGACCTCACCCCGGGCGGGGCACGGTCGTCTCGACCCGCAGGACGCTGGTGTCGCCGTAACGATCCCGCACAACGGCCTTCATCTACGCCTCCGGTTGACCCTCCTCTTCGCCGGAGGCGGGATAGTGAAAGACCGCGTCGAGCCCCACACCGAGGGCGCGCGCGACGAGGAACGCCACCTCCAGCGAGGGCGAATAGCGGCCCTGCTCGATGGCGATGATCTTCTGCCGGGTCACGCCGACCTTCTCGGCGAGTTCAGCCTGGGTCGCTGACGGAGGCGAGCGCCACCAGGGCGAAGGCCACCAGGATCCCGAGATCGCCGCCGTGCTGGCGCAGGTCCAGCAGCGACGGGCTGAGCAGCAGGCCGGAGGCCGCCATCTGCACGCCCGCGGCGGCGATCGGGGACACCGTCGGCGCCGCCCTTCCGACGCCCGTCACGAAGAACGCCAGGCAGGCGGCGCTGGCCAGGGCGAGGAGATACCCGACGTACGGTTGCCGATAATCCCCGTCGCTGATCCCATCCGCCGCGATGAGCGACAGCGCCAGCACGGTCAACGCCGATGAGACCACTGTGGACAGTCCAAGGGCGCGGCGCCCGCGCAGCACGCCCGTGACCGCGAGAAGAACCGGAGCGCACAGATGCAGCGCCATGACGGGCCCGACCGGCGCCAGCTGCAGCGCCTGGTAGTACAGCGCCACGTTCACCGCCTCGACGGCGCCGAGCACCAGCACCCGCCAGCGCAGCGTTCGCACGACGAGCACCGGCGGCGACGACCGTACGGCCGGACCAGAGCGACCACCGGCAGGGCGCCAGCCGCACGCGACAACGGTGAGCGCGACGCCCGTGATCAGCTCGACCACGGCGGCGGCCGCCACCCCGTGCAGACCGAGGCCGGCCACCCGACCGCCCACGACTCCCCACAAGGCGGCCGAGGCCAGCATCGCCGCCGCTGCCCCGAACGAGCGGCTGACGGCGATGCTGGCCTTCACGCGTCGCAGGCTACGCGAGGTTCCAGGCGACCCGCCGTATCCAGCCAACGGGATCGTCATAGGTGGATATCCGCCGCCACCGGGCGACGGCACGGCAGAATGCCTCCTGTACCAGGTCCTCGGCGAGTTCGAGATCCTGGGTGAGGGCGACGAGCCGGCGGCTGTGCGCCTGCGAGATGGCGTCGAGATCCCGCTCGGTGGCGGAGGCGGGTGGACTCATGCGGGCCCCCGTGTCGGGAACAGGTTGCACAGGACACCCACGGCGCCCGGCGGAGGTCATGGCCTGTCGCCGAGCCGACAAGTCCGTGGCCGCAACCGCCTGACCTATCGTCAGCGCAACCGGACGGCTGTGCCAGACTGAGCCGGGATCAGGCGCAGGACCCTGGAAGGAGATCAACGTGGCGGGCAACAGCGTCGCTGGGTGGGGTCAGGCAGCATCGCCGTCGCACGGGTCGGAGCACAGTGGCGACCACCACGAGCCGATCACCTCGCCCGACCAGCACAAGCCCATGGTCAGCCCACGGCTGGCCCGGCTCGGCGCCATCCTGACGATCATCCTGCTGCCGATCCTGGCGTTCGTCGGCAACCACGAGGGCAACGTCGAGAAGGTCTGGCTGGTCGGCATCGCCGGCTTCATGCTGCTGATGCTCATTGTCGACGCGATCCTGCGCAAACTCGGCCTGCGCAACTAGCGACCCGGTACGGCGCCGTTCGCGGCGCACCACCCATCCCGCGACGGGGGTTGCGATGTCCACCCGCTCCACGCGGCTGCGGCGCGCGGCGGTCTGTGCGCTCCTGGCCACCGTGGCCATGGTCGCGGGGTGCTCGGACGGCTCCGGTGAGACGGCCACCATCCACGGGCTGCCGACCCCGTCGGCGGCTTCGACCACCATTGCGCCCCCGACCCTGCCGGTCCCCGATCTCGCGGCACCCGTCGAGATCACCGGCGTGGCCGGTTGGTGGAGCTGGGCCGCGATGGACACGACCACGGGCCAGATGGTCGGCTCCGCGAACTGGCACGAGACCACCTACCCCGTGAGCATGGCGAAGGCGTGGATCGCGGCCGACTACCTGCGCGTCAACTACCCCGACGGCAAGGAACCACCGGCCCAGACGCTGGCGAGCCTGGAGACCATGATCCTCGACAGCGCCAACGCCCCGGCCGACGCCTTCTGGACCGCGCTGGGGGGTCGCAACACCACCGACCGGATGAAGTCGCTCTGCGGAGTGACCGACCTCGTCGTGGTGCCGAACGCCTGGAGCGCCACGGGCTGGTCCGCGCGGGACGCCGTACGCATCGGCGCCTGCATCGCCGACGGCCGGGCCGCGGGGCGCTGGACCTCCTGGCTGCTGGACAAGATGCGCCACGTGCGCGGTGAGGGCAACTTCGGGCCCCGCAAGATCTTTACCGACCCGACCACGGTGGCCACCAAGAACGGCTGGCACCTCGTCAACGGCCTCTACTACATCAACTGCCTGGCGATCGGCGAGAACTGGGTCATCGCCGTCGAACACCGGTGGGCGGCGGGGAGCTGGGCCCAGGCGATGTCCGAAGGCGACAATCTCTGCCAGACGGTGGCCCGCGCGATCCTGCACAACGCCGACGACCTCGTCCAGCCCTGAGCCGACGCCGCCCGCTCACCGGCGTGACGGCTTTGCACACCATGACCGGCCACATCCGTCACACCGCCGAAGGCGGGCAGACAGCACGGTGCCCCACACCGGCAGGTGCGGGGCACCGGGAAAGCGCAGACCGTACGGGCGGGACTATCGGCGGACGAGTTCCCGCACCTCGCGCAGGGCCTGGTTGACCTCCGCCTCGAAGTAGCCACCCGGCACCAGGCTGAACTGGTTGGGGTCGAGCTCGGCCTCGCTGATCGGCATGCCGGAGCGGCCCGACAGCGACGCCAGGATGGCGTCGAAGAGCCGGTTGACCTGTACGGCGTCGTAGCCGCTGCCGAACCGCCGGGCGGTGAAGGTGCGCCGCATGGCGTCGATGCGCTGCAGGTCCGACGGATTGGGACCGCCAGCACGGGGGCCGTCGAAGTGGCCGGCGTCCATCCGGCCGCGCCGGCCCGCGTAGGCGTCGCCGCCGTAGCCGTGGTCGGTGTCCTCGAAGCGCGGGTAACCGCCACCCATGGGCGGCGCGGACATGGGCCGCATCGGCGGGGCCGACATCGGGCGCATCGGCGGCGCGGACATGGGGCGCATGGGCGGGGCCGACATGGGCCGCATGGGCGGGGCCGACATCGGGCGCATCGGCGGCGCGGACATGGGCTGCGCCATCATGGGCGGCATCATGCCGGCCATCGGGGCACCCATCCCCGCCGGCATCAGTGGCCGGGTCGGCATCGGCGGGCCGGGGATCGGCGAACGCCGGATCTCGGGCAGGTCGTCGCGCAGCATCGCCCCGCGGGCACCGGGCTGGCGTGCGAAGCCACCCGTGCGCTCCTCAAGGTCGGCGAGCTGGCGCTCCACGCGGTCGAGGTGCAGGTCGACCTGCCACTCGTCGTAACCGCCGAAACGGACCCGGAAGACGACGTCGTGGACCTCCTGCGAGGTCGCTGGCGCGCCGGTCGCTTCTCCCGCGAGCGTGGCCTCCACCCGGTCGAGGAAGGCGTCGACCTCGTCCACCTTGTACCCACGCCGCAGCGCACGCCGCCGGAACCGCTGACCCTGACTCGTCACTGTTTCGCCTTTCCTTCCGGCCCCCGCGAGACCGCCAACCCAGACTGCCCGAGTTTGCGCGTAATGCCAACAGGAACTTTGAGAAGACTTTCCTCGTCCGGCGGCAACTCCTTCGCCGCCAACTGCCCACACGCCCCGTCGATCTCCCGCCCGCGAGTGTCGCGCACGGTCGTGGCCACGCCGGCCGCCCGAAGGCGCCGCACGAACTCACGCTCGACCGGCTTGGGACTGGCGTCCCACGCAGACCCAGGTGTGGGGTTGAGGGGAATCAGATTGACGTGCGCGAGCTTACCGGCCAGCAGCCGGCCGAGCAGATCCGCCCGCCACGGTTGGTCGTTGACGTCCCGGATGAGCGCGTACTCGATCGACACGCGCCTGCCTGTGCGCGCGGCATAGTCCCACGCGGCCTGCAGCACCTCGCCGACCTTCCAACGTTCATTGACCGGTACAAGCTCGTCGCGCAGGTCATCATCGGGCGCGTGCAGCGAAAGCGCAAGAGTCACTTGCAGGTCATCTTCGGCCAATCTGCGCATCGCCGGCACCAGCCCGACCGTCGAGACCGTGATGTGCCGTTGGGACAGGCCCAGACCCTCCGGCGCGGGGCTCGTCAACCGCCGTACGGCGTCGACCACCCGGGCATAGTTGGCCAGCGGCTCGCCCATGCCCATGAAGACCACGTGGGACAGCCGCGACGGCACCCCGGGCATGACACCCTGGGCCGCGAGCCCGGCGAACCACACGACCTGGTCGACGATCTCGGCGGTGGAGAGGTTGCGGACCAGACCCCCCTGGCCGGTGGCGCAGAAGACGCACCCCATGCCGCAGCCCGCCTGGCTGGAGACGCAGACCGTGACCCGGTCGGGATAGCCCATGAGGACACTCTCGACCAGGGAACCGTCGTGCAGCCGCCACAGCGTCTTGCGGGTGGTGCCGTCGTCGCAGGTCAGCTCCCGCACCGGGTGCAGCAGCGCGGGCAGCAGCTCACCACCCAGCCGCTCGCGGGCGCTGGCGGGCAGGTCGGTCATCGCGCCGGCGTCGCGCACCAGCCGGTCGAAGTAGTGTCGGGAGACCTGATCGGCCCGGTACGGCTTCTCCCCTAACGCGGCCACCGCTGCCCGGCGCCCGGCGAGGTCGAGATCGGCCAGATGCCGCGGCGGCATGCTCGCGCGCCGGCGCACGGGGGCGTCGGCGTCGAGGAGGGGCAGCAACGGCTGCGCGGTGGCGGTCACCGGCAGGCCGTCCGGCGGCGATCATGCTTCATGGCGGGACCTATCTTCCCATGCGAGTGCACGTGCACGACAACCCGTGTCCGCCGCAACGCGGTCGGTGGCTCCCCGGTGCTCATCGGCCCCGAGCGTATCGCCTCAGATCGGGACAAGGACGGACAGCAACAGATAGCCGACCGGCGCCGCGAACAGGATCGAGTCCAGCCGATCCATCACCCCGCCGTGCCCGGGCAGCAGGTTGCTCATGTCCTTCACACCAAGGCTGCGTTTGATCAGGGACTCGCCGAGGTCGCCCACGATCGACGCCACCGCGATGGCGATGCCGAACAGCAGGCCCCACCAGACCGCCACGTCGAACATCAGCAGCAGCGTCAGGGCGCTGCCCACACCGGCGGCGGCCAGCGACCCGGCCAGACCCTCCCACGACTTCTTGGGGCTCACCGAGGGCGCCATCGGGTGGCGACCGAGCTTGGCACCGACGATGTAGCCGCCCGTGTCGGAGAGCACCACGGCGATCAGGGCGGCGAGGATCCGGTAGGCGCCGTCGTCGGGGCTGGCGAGCAGGGCCGCGAAGCCACCCAGGAACGCCACGTAGACCGCGATGAACGTGGCAAACGTCACATCTCTGCCGTAACCGGCGATGCCGTGCGCCAGGCGCCACAGCATCGTCGCGAGCACGGTCACCACCAGCCCGAAGGTGAGCGCGTCCGCCCCGCCCCACCAGGCCAGGGCGGTGGAGACCACGCCGCCCGCGACCAGCGGGATGAGCGGCGGTCGGGCACCGACGGTGGCCACCGCGCGGGCGAGCTCCCACGTGCCGACCGCCACCGCGACCGCGATCACGATGAGGAAGGCCGGATTCCAGAAGAACAGCGCGGCGAGCACGACGGCGCCGAGGCTCACGCCCACCCCGATCGCGGCCGGCAGGTTGCGACCGCCCTTCGGTGCCTTCGCCGGCGGCTCCGGTTGCCCGGCCGAGGAGGCGGGCGTCTCGGCAGCCGCCGGATAGTCCTGGGGCGCGGCGCGGCGTGGATCGTCGCCGGACGGCTCGTCCAGGTACAGGCCGGACCGGACGTAGGTCGGGACAGCCTCGCCCGCCTCCGGCGAGGTGACGGAAGACCCCGCCTCGAACGAGGTGTAACGGTCCGGCGCGTAGGTGTCGGGGTAGGTCGGGGCCACGCTCGCCGGGTAGCTCACGGCGCTCGGCGGGCTCGACTCGTACGGCAGGCGGTCCCCGTACGGGCGCCGGTCCTCGTACGGGCGCCGGTCCTCGTACGGGCGCCGGTCCCCGTACGGGTCTGGTCGGGAGGGCTCGTCCGGAAAGGGCGAACGGACCGGCCGGCGGGTGTCGTCCGGGCGGCCATAGGTCATGGCATCCCATGCCGGGCGGGCAGGCTGGGTCGCCCGGCGCCGGCCCGAGCGTCCGTCGGCGCGCCGACCACCGCCGGGCGAGCCGTCCGCCGCCCGGTGATCGTCGTCGCTGTCGTCCAGGGATGCCATCAGACCTCGAGCAACTCTGCTTCCTTGTGCTTGAGGATCTCGTCGACGTTGGCCACGAAGCGCTGGGTGAGGTCGTCGAGCTCCTTCTCCGCGCGGCGCCCCTCGTCCTCGCCGATCTCGCCATCCTTGACCATGCGGTCCAGCTCGTCCTTGGCCTTGCGCCGGACGTTGCGGATGGCGATCTTGCCCTCCTCGCCCTTGTGCCGGGCAATCTTGATCATGTCGCGACGGCGTTCCTCCGTCATCGGCGGGATCAGGATGCGCAGCTGGCTGCCCTCGTTGTTGGGGTTGACGCCGAGGTCCGAGTCGCGGATCGCCTTCTCCATCGCCTTGATCTGCGACGGGTCATGCGGCTTGATCAGGACCATCCGGGGCTCGGGGATGGCGATGGAAGCCATCTGGGTCACCGGGGTCGGTACGCCGTAGTAGTCGACGATGATCCGGGAGAACATCGCCGGAGTGGCCCGGCCGGTGCGGATCGCCGCGAACTCGTCCTTCGCGAACTCGATCGCGCGCTCCATCTTCTCCTCGGCCTCGAAAAGGGTCTCGTCGATCATGTGCTCCGTCGCCTCCTTCGAGGTTGCTGTCGGGTGGCCGGCGCGGCGCCGGTCGGGGGCTGTGTCAGGCTTCGGTCGGGTCGGCCGTGATCAAGGTACCGATGCGCTCGCCGGAGACCGCGCGGGCGATCGTGTCCTCGCCCTCGGCACCGAAGACCAGCATGGGCAGCTTGTTCTCCTGGCAGAGACTGAACGCGGCCGCGTCTGCCACCTTGAGCCCGCGGCGCAACGCCTCGTCGAAGGTGACCGAGTCGAGCTTGCGGGCGTCGGGATCGGTACGCGGGTCGGCGGTGTAGACCCCGTCGACCCCGTTCTTGCTCATGAGCACGATGTCGGCACCGATCTCCAGGGCTCGCTGGGCGGCGACGGTGTCGGTGGTGAAGTAGGGCATGCCCGCGCCGGCGCCGAAGATCACGACGCGGCCCTTCTCCAGATGGCGGATCGCCCGCCGGGGAATGTACGGCTCAGCGACCTGGGCCATCGAGATCGCCGACTGGACCCGGGTGTCGATGCCTTCCTTCTCCAGAAAGTCCTGCAGCGCCAGGCAGTTCATCACCGTGCCGAGCATGCCCATGTAGTCGGCGCGGCCACGATCCATGCCGCGCTCCTGCAGCTCGGCGCCCCGGAAGAAGTTGCCTCCGCCGACGACCACCGCGACCTGCATGCCACGGCGGACCACGGCGGCGATCTGCCGTGCCAGGGACTGGACGACGTCGGGGTCGACACCGACCCGGCCGCCGCCGAAGACCTCACCGGAGAGCTTGAGGACCACCCGGCGCACCCGCGCCATCGCCCCGACCTGGGTGAGCTGGGCCGTGCTTACGTGCTCCGCGACCGTCGTCATGCCCTCTCCGCCCTCGCTCCACTCCGCGCTCGTGCCTCGCCGCGATGCTCGCTCCAGGGACGGGCGCTCGCGCGCGACAGGCACACGAGGCCACTGCCGACCCTCTGGCGCTCGTCCATCATGGCGTCCATTCAACCCCCTACGGCCTCGCCGCGCGTGACCGGAGCCCGTGGCGACCCACCGGGGGGCAGACAGAGGGGGCCGCCGGTGTGCGGCGACCCCCTCGTCGAGCGACTTTGTCAGGCCTGTCCAACCTCAAACCGGACAAACCGGGTTACCTCGATGCCCGCCTCGGCAAGCACCTGCTTGACGGTCTTCTTGTTGTCGGCGACCGACGCCTGCTCGACCAGGACGAAGTCCTTGAAGAAGGCGTTCACCCGACCCTCGACGATCTTGGACAGCGCCGCCTCCGGCTTGCCCTCCTCGCGAGCGGTCTCCTCGGCGATGCGACGCTCGGTCGCGACGACGTCGGCCGGCACCTCGTCCCGGGTCAGGTACTTCGGGCGCATCGCGGCGATCTGCATGGCGATGCCGCGGGCGTCCGCGTCGCCGGCCTCGTCCGACTTGCCCTGGTACTCCACCGCCACACCGACCTGCGGCGGCAGGTCCGGGCTCTTGCGGTGCATGTAGACGGCCAGCGTGCCGTCGAGCACCGCGAAGCGGTTCACCACGAGCTTCTCGCCGATCTTGGCGGACGCCGCCTCGACGGTGGCGGCCACCGTACGGCCGTCCTCGAACTCGGCCGCGAGCAGCGCCTCGACGTCGGCCGGCTTGGTGGCGTCCACGAAGGCGACCAGCTTCTGCGCCAGGTCGATGAAGTCCTGGCTCTTCGCGACGAAGTCGGTCTCGCAGTTGAGCTCCAGCAGGGCCTTGCCGCTGTGCGCGACCAGGCCGTTGGCCGCCGTACGGCCAGCCCGCTTGCCGACATCCTTGGCGCCCTTGATGCGCAGGATCTCGACCGCCTTGTCGAAGTCGCCCTCGGCCTCCTCGAGCGCCTTCTTGCAGTCCATCATTCCGCTACCGGTCAGGTCGCGGAGCTTCTTGACATCCGCCGGAGTAACGTTCGCCATCTCTCTATCTCTCGCTCGTCGGTACCGTTCGATACCTGCGGACCAGCCGTCAGGCCTGCGCGTCGGCGGGGGCCGCGGCTTCCGTGGCCTTGCCCTCCAGCAGCTCCCGCTCCCACTCGGGCAGGGGCTCGTCGCTGGCCACCGTGCCGGGCTCGGGCTTGGCCTCCGCCCCCGCAGCGCGCAGCGCCTTGCCCGACCGGGCGATCAGGCCCTCGGCCACGGCGTCGGCGACCACCCGGGTGAGCAGCGCGGCCGAGCGGATCGCGTCGTCGTTGCCCGGGATCGGGAAGTCGACCTCGTCCGGGTCGCAGTTGGTGTCGAGTACCGCGATGACGGGGATGCCCAGCTTGCGCGCCTCGTCGACCGCGATGTGCTCCTTCTTGGTGTCGACCACCCAGATCGCGGCCGGCACTCGGGACATGTCCCGCAGCCCGCCCAGGGTCTTGGTGAGCTTCACCTTCTCCCGCTGGAGCTGGAGCGTCTCCTTCTTGGTGTAGCCCTGCGCCGGGCCGGTCAGCTCGATCGACTCGAGCTCCTTCATCCGCTGCAGCCGCTTGAAGACGGTGGAGAAGTTGGTGAGCATGCCGCCCAGCCAGCGGTGGTTCACGTAGGGCATGCCGACGCGGGACGCCTGCTCGGCGATGGCCTCCTGGGCCTGCTTCTTGGTCCCCACGAACAGGATGCTGCCGCCCTCGGCCACCGTCGCGCGCACGAAGTCGTACGCCTTGTCGATGTAGTCGAGGGTCTGACGCAGGTCGATGATGTAGATCCCGTTGCGCTCGGTGAAGATGAAGCGCTTCATCTTCGGGTTCCAGCGGCGGGTCTGGTGCCCGAAGTGGACACCGCTCTCCAGCAGCTGGCGCATGGTCACGACGGCCATGACGCGTGGACTCCTTCGTTTTCCCTGGTTGACGCGGCAGGCCGGCGGCCTACCGCCCTGGCGCCCGGTCGCCGGCCGTCGTGGCACCCGGGGTCGTCGGCGCACTGCGCCGCTGGCACCGGGACCAGGGAGGCCGCCACTCCAGCCCACGCGACGACGGGTCCGCCGAGTCGCAGGGGGTGGACCACGCTCTCCCGAAAGGGTGGTCGTGGCCCGGAGAAGGGCGCGCGAGGTCGACCACCGCAGTGGTCGCCGGAGAACAGTCTACGCCTGCGCGATCGGCGCCCGGTCAGCGGACGGCGATGCCCGCCGTCAGCGCCAGGACGAGGCCGACCAGCAGGTACGCCAACGGGGGACGCGCCCAGACTCGGAAGCCGTAGTGCTCGGCGCCGTGGGCGGCACCGGTCACCAGGCCGTAGAGCCCCGCCACGAGCAGCGGCAGGCTCGTCAGCCCGCACACGCTCGCGATGACGTTGGCGAGCTGGAACCCGTCCTGGCCGAACGCCGCCATGGCGAGCCCGCGCACGAGCAGCAGGCCGACCGCGAGCGCCGGGATGATCAGCAGCAGGGCGACGGCCGGTCGCCGGGCCCGGTAGACATTGCTGGGCACCGGGGGGTTGGGACGCGGGTCGATGGCACGCAGCGGCGCGGGCGCCACCGGGGCCGGGGGCGAGACCGGGGCCGGGGGCGAGACCGGGGCCGGGGTGGCGGCCTCGGGGCTGGGCGGTTCGGCGCTGGGCAGTTCGGTCGTGGGGTCGGCGACCGCCGTCGACGACCGCCGCGTCGCCCGCGGCTTCGGGGCCTTCGTCGGTGCTGGCTCCTCGGCCCGTTGCTCGCCGGTCGGTTCAACACTCACGGCTGCACACCGTAGGGCAGCGAGAAACCCGACGCCAGTAAGCCCCCCGGCGTGGCGCAGGCCACACCCGATCAGGGGACCAGACGCTGGTACATGATGTGCAGCCCGACCAGCCCGTGCGCCCGGCTGCGGAAGGCGTGCGGCACGGTGCCGATGATCGCGAACCCCAACGACCGCCACAACTGCACGGCGGCGGTGTTGGTCTCCACCACGGCGTTGAACTGCATGCCGTGGAAGCCCGCCGAGCGCGCCCACTCGAGCGCGTACCGGCCCAGTGCCCGGCCGACACCGCGGCCGCGGTGCGACGGATCGACCATGAAGCTCGCCGTCGCGACGTGGTCTCCGCGCCCCTGCTTGTTGGGACCCATCTTCGCCGAGCCGAGGATGGCGCCGTCCGTCTGGTCCTCGGCCACCACCACGTGCCCTTCCATCCACAGTGGATGGCCGGTCTCCTCGGTGAGGTCCTCGGGGTAGACGTAGCTCTCCCCCGCCGCCACGATCGCGGCGAAGAAGGGCCAGATGCGGTACCAGTCTTCCGGCCGCGCCGCTCGGATGATCACGACGCCGATCGTAGTGGGCAGGGCTCCTACGCTGCGCGAACTCGCCCGCCCGGCGTCGCGCCGGACTGTCCACTGTGGGCATAAATTGTCCGGTTATCCACAAGCGCCGCATGGGTGTTATCCACAGATTTGCCTGACCCTCTCCCCCACGACCGGGCGCGGAGCCAGTCTGGGGCACATGACACGGCAGACGGACGCCGTCGGCGCCTACGGCGAGCGGGTGGCCAGGCGGGTCCTGGCGCTGAAGGGCATGACGATCCTGGACGAGAACTACGTCAGCGCCGAGGGCGAGATCGACATCGTGGCGTGGGACCGGGGCTTCGTCGTCTTCTGCGAGGTGAAGACGCGCCGAGGCGGGCGCTACGGGCAGCCGATCGAGGCGGTGACGCGGGCGAAGGTGCGCCGGCTGCGGGCGGCCGCGTGGTGCTGGCTGCACGAGCATCCACGGGTGCGGGGTGAGCTGCGCTTCGACGTGGTCAGCGTCTGGCCGCAGCGCAAGGGGCCGGCTCGCTACCTGCACGACCCGGACGTGTTCTGACATGGGCTACGCACGCGTGCACTCGATCGGCCTGGTCGGCCTGGCGGGCCATGACGTCACCGTGGAGGCGCACGTCGCCCCCGGCCTGCCCGCCGTCACCCTCTCGGGGCTGCCCGACGCCTCACTCAACGAGGCGCGCGACCGGGTGCGGGCGGCGGTCGTCAACACCGGCGCCGTCTGGCCCAACCGCCGCATCACCGTCAACCTGCTCCCCGCCGACCTGCCCAAGCGCGGCCCGGGCTTCGACCTGGCCATCGCGGTCGTGGTGCTCGCCGCCGCGGGCGAGTTGCCGCTGCGTCCCCTGGGCAACGCGGCCATCGTCGGCGAGCTCGGTCTGGACGGTCAGGTACGGCCGGTACGCGGCCTGCTGCCCATGGCCGTCGCCGCTGGCCGGGCCGGCATCGACCGGCTGGTGGTCCCCGCCGGCAACGCGGCCGAGGCGATGCTCGTGCCCGACCTGCAGGTCCGCGCTGTGACCACACTGGGCCAGCTCATCGACTTCCTTCGGGCCGGCGTCGTGCTGCCACCGCCGTCCACGGTGGAGACCGACGACGAGCCGGAACAGCCCGACCTGCGCGACGTGGTGGGCCAGGAACGGGGGCGGTTCGCGCTCGAACTCGCCGCCGCCGGCGGGCACCATCTCGCCCTGGTCGGCCCACCCGGGGCCGGCAAGACCCTGCTGGCCCAGCGGCTGCCCTCGATCCTGCCGCCGCTGTCCGACGAGGCCTCGCTGGAGGTCACCGCCCTGCACTCGATCGCGGGCCTGCTGCCGGCGACGCCACGGCTCATCCGCCGCCCGCCGTTCCAGTCGCCGCACCACACCGCCTCCGCCGCGGCCCTCGTCGGCGGCGGCAGCGGGGTGGCCCGGCCCGGGGCGATCTCGCTGGCCCACCACGGGGTCCTCTTCCTCGACGAAGCACCCGAGCTGCGCCCGCACGTGCTCAACGCGCTGCGCCAACCGATCGAGGACGGGTTCGTGGTCATCGCCCGCGCCCAGGGCAGCACCACCTACCCCGCCAACTTCCAGCTCGTGCTCGCCGCCAACCCCTGCCCCTGCGGAGCCGGGCGGGAACTGGCCTGCACGTGCTCGTCGCTGGTCCGCCGGCGCTACCTCGCCCGCCTGTCGGGGCCGCTCATGGACCGCATCGACCTGCAGGTCTACCTCAACCCGGTCAGCGCCGCGGCCCTGTCGGGCGCCGCCGAGAAGCCACCGGAGTCCTCGGCGCAGGTGGCGGCGCGGGTGCGGCAGGCCCGGGCCGCCGCCGCGGCACGTTGGTCGGCGGCCGGGCACCCCTTCCGGCTCAACGCGGCGGCCCCGGGCGGCGTCCTGCGCCAGCGCCCGTTCCGGCTGCCCGCACGGGCGACGGAGGAACTGGGCCGCCTGGTCGACAACGGCAGCCTCTCCGCCCGCGGCTACGACCGCGTGCTGCGCATCGCGTGGACCATCGTCGACGCCGACGGCCGGGACTCGCCCAACCGGCAGGACGTGGCCGAGGCGTACGAGTTGCGCGTGGGCGACTGGCCATGACCAGCCGTCCACCACGCACGCCCGAGACGCCACCCACGCCCGGGACGCCACGCACGCCCGCGAGGCCACCCTCGCCCGGCGCGCTCGACGAGGTCAGGAGGGCGCGGATCGCGCTCGGTCACCTCGTCGAGCCCGGCCGACGCGACCTGGGCGAACTGGTCCGCGCGGTCGGCCCGGTCGAGGCACTCGATCGGCTGAAGGCCGGGGCCGTGCCGAAGGCGCTGCGCGCGGTGACCTCCCCGCGACTGTCCACCATGGACCTCGACCGGTTCGTGGACCGCGCGCTGGAGCAGGCCGCCCGCATCGGCACGCGCGTCATCACCCCCGAAGACGCCGAATGGCCCGCCCAACTCGAGGACCTCGTCGCGATCAGCCGCCCTGGCAGCGACCCCATCGACCGGGACACCGACCCACCGCACTGCCTGTGGCTCCGCGGGCCCTGCTCCCTGGCCCAGGCCTGCGACCGGTCCGTCGCCCTCGTCGGCGCCCGCGCCAACACGCCCTACGGCGAGCACATCGCGGGCGACCTCGCCTACGGCCTGGCCGGGCGCGGCTGGACGGTCGTCTCCGGCGGTGCCTTCGGCATCGACGCGGCAGCCCATCGCGGCGCCCTCGGCGCCTCCGGCACCACCGTCGCCGTCCTCGCCTGCGGCATCGACCGCCCCTACCCCAACGCCCACCGTCTGCTCTTCGACCGCATCGCGCAGACCGGCCTCCTGCTCTCCGAATGGCCGCTCGGCGCCGAACCGCACCGGCACCGGTTCCTGGTGCGCAACCGGGTCATCGCGGCGTTGACCTGCGGCACCGTCCTGGTCGAGGCGAACCTGCGCAGCGGCGCCCGGTTCACGCTCAACCGGGCGCGGGACCTGAACCGTACCGTCATGGCGGTGCCCGGCCCGGTCACCTCGGCGCTGTCGCAGGGCGTGCACGAGGAGCTGCGCAAGCCGGAGAACAACACCGTCCTCGTCACCGGAGTGGAGCACGTGCTGGAGGCGGTCGGCCGCATCGGCCTGGACCTGGCGCCGGTGGCCAGGGCGGAACCGACCGCGCGGGATGCGCTGACCGTGGTGGAACGCCAGGTGCTCGACGGCGTACGGCCGCGCAAACTGCTGACGGCCGAGGAGATCGCGGCGGCGGTGGGCGTCTCGCCGCGGGATGCCCGCCGCGCCCTGCCGGTGCTGGTGGCCGGCAGGTTCGTCACCGCCCAGGGCGCGGGATATCGCCTGTGGCGCCGCAGTGACGAGCCGAAGCCACCGGTACGGGGTCGCAAGGTCGACCGATGAGAGTCCACAGTGGATCGACCAGCACCAAGCCCGTACGGTCGGCGGGTCCGGAGACTGCCGACCGTACGGGCTCCCCCGTCACGGACGCTCGCGAGCGGTCAGGGCACGGTGCGTCGCAGCACCCACCAGCCACCGGCCGCGGCCAGGGCGGCGGGGATCAGCGACCACCCGATCGCGATGGACCGCCAGGAGCGTGCGACGAGCCAGTGGCCGACCGCGGGCCACCCGTCCAGGAAGGTGATCAGCGCCGCGATCCCGCCCAGGACGAAGATCGAGACGATCGCGAGGATGAAGACGCCGGTGGAGCCCCAGCGCTTGTTGACCGCCCCCAGGAACAGACCCAGGAAGCTGATCAGCAGCAGCGGCACGGCATAGACCAGGATCGTCACCGGCGAGAAGCTGTGCGTCACCGGCAGCGGGTCGAAGAAGTGCAGGTGCACGCCCCAACCATCGGTGGCCCGCTCCACCAGTGCGCAGCCGTAGAGGAACACCGCGTACCCCACGGACTGGATGGTCGCGACGAGCACCGACGCCGCGTAGAAGGCGCGACGGGTGACGTTGAGTCCCACGGAGAAGGCGAAGTTCTGCAGCATGCCCTGCCAGCACACGATCAGTTGCACGATGTAGAGGCTGGCCAACCCGCCCGTGCCGCCCTCCGCGGCCGCGTCGCCGAGAGCCGCGAAGATCAAAATATTGATGATGAACGACGTGGCCATGATGCCCAGCGGAAAGGCCAGTGCCATGGGCCAGTTGAGGTACAGGACACGGCTCACAGTCAGGGTTCGCCGCACCGGGCTGATGGGGGCGGCAGCGGTCGGGGTCACCGGAACAGCGGTCATCGGGAACTCTCCTTCGCGTCGGCAGCACCGGCACCGACCAGGCTGACCACCAGTTGTTGGAGGGAGAGCGGTTCGACCTTCGCGCCCAACCGCTCGGCTTCAGCGCGGGCGCGGTCGTCGACCACGCCGCGTACGGTGGCCCGGACCACCGATCCGAGGCTCATGCGGTGCAGTTCGACCCGTCCGTTGGCGACGCTGCTGACCGCCGGCGCCGGACCGGTCACGGTGACCACCTGCCCGCGCAACGCGTCGGCCGCCTCGTCCACGATCAGCCGGCCCCCGTCCAGCACGAGGACGTGCTCGATCAGGTCCGCCACCTCGTCGATCAGGTGGGTGGAGAGCACCACCGTGCGCGGGTGCTCCGCGTAGTCGGCCAGCAGGTGGTCGTAGAACCGTTGCCGCGCCACGGCGTCCAGGCCCAGGTAGGGCTCGTCGAAGAGCGTCAACGGGGCGCGCGACGCGAGGCCGAGGATGACCCCGACCGCCGAGAGCATGCCGCGCGACAGCTTGCGGACCGGCCGGTCACGGGGCAACGCGAAGTCGTCGACCAGCGACTGCGCGAACGCCTCGTCCCAGTGGGGGAACAGGGCAGCGCCCGCCCGGAGCGCGTGCTTCACCTTGAACCAGTCCGGGTAGCGTAGGTTCTCGCGGATGAAGCAGACCTGGGTCAGTACGGCGTCGTTCTCCAGCGGCGGCTGGCCGAGCACCTCGACCGTGCCGGCAGTGGGGATCTGTTGTCCGGTCAGCAGTTGCATGAGGGTGGTCTTGCCGGCACCGTTGCGGCCCAGCAGACCGTAGATGGTGTTCTCCCGCAGCGAGAAGGTCACCCCGTCCAGGGCGAGCGCGTCGCCGAATCGCCGTGACACCCCGGCCACATTCACGATCATCGGTTCTCCTGGCTCGTCTCGATCATGTCCTTGAGTTCGGCCGAGGTCAGGCCGAGCTTGTGCGCCTCGGCGAGCAGCGGGCGCAGGTAGCGATCCGCGAACTGCTCGCGGCGGCGTTGCAGGAGCTTCGCCCGCGCCCCCGGTGTTACAAACATGCCGATTCCTCGCTTTTTGTAGAGGATGCCCTCGTCGACCAGTTCGTTGATCCCCTTGGCCGCCGTGGCCGGGTTGATGCGATGGAACGCGGCCAACTCGTTCGTCGAGGGCACCTGCGCGTCCTCGGCCAGGCTGCCGTCGATGATCGAGTTCTCGATCTGCTCCGCTATCTGCGCGAAGATCGGCCGGCCGTCATCCACGACGGCCCACCGGACCGAGCCGAACCTGGCCACCTCGGTTCGTCGGTTCATTACTCATGTAACTAACCATCGCACCAGCGAACCCAGGTGTCAAGCACGAGTTGACGGGACGCCCGGTCCACGCGGAGCCTGTCGCTATGACCAGCAGCGGGCCGCGACGACCGTCCACTGCGGACATCCGCGCCCGCCTGCCCGTCGGCATGCGCGCCGCGGTGGACGAGTTCGCGCACTACCTTGCCGCGCAACGCAACCGGTCGCCGCACACGGTGCGCGCCTACACCGCGGACGTGGTGACCCTGCTCGACCACGCCGCCGGCCAGGGTCTGGCCGAACCGGCGGAACTCACCCTCACCGTGCTGCGCGCGTGGTTGGCGAGCCTGGCCCACCGACCCGGTACCGCGCGCGCCTCGCTGGCTCGCCGGGCCGCGGCCGCCCGTACGTTCACGGCCTGGGCGCACCGGACCGGGCGGCTCGACCACGACCCCGGCGCCGGGCTCGCCAGCCCCCGACCGCACCGCGCCCTGCCCCAGATCCTGCGGGTCGACCAGGCCACCGCGCTGGTCAGCGCCGAGCGACCCCGGGACCCGTTGGCGCTGCGCGACCGGCTGGCGCTGGAACTGCTCTACGCCAGTGGCGTGCGGGCGGCCGAACTGTGCGGGCTGAACCTCGCCGACGTCGACCGCGAGCGGCGGGTGATCCGTGTGCTCGGCAAGGGCAACCGGGAACGCGTGGTGCCCTTCGGTGTGCCAGCCGACCGGGCGCTGGCGGACTGGCTGAGCTTCGGGCGGCCTGCCCTGGTGCGGCACGAGAGCGAGCAGGCGCTGCTGCTCGGCACGCGCGGCGCCCGCCTCAACCCGACGATGCTGCGCCGGATCGTGCGGGCGCGCACCCGGGCCGCCGGCCTGGGCCACGTCACCCCGCACACCCTGCGCCACAGCGCCGCCACCCACCTGCTGGAGGGCGGGGCGGACCTGAGATCCGTGCAGGAACTGCTCGGCCACGCGTCGCTGGCCAGCACGCAGATCTACACCCACGTCACCGCCGAGCGGCTGCGCGCCGCCTACGACCAGGCACATCCGCGCGCCTGACCGGCCCGCTCGCCGGCGGTGCAGGAACCTGACCCGTCCCCGCCGGTACGGGGTCCAGTAACCTGCGGCGATGACCTCGGCAGCGCCGGGCCCGGGCCATGCGCAGGCTGCGCCACGGGCCGAGCACGGCACGGCCGTCGGCGGTGTCCCCGTCGACTGGGCCCACCGCCGCGAGCTGTTCTCCCTCGATCCGCAGGTCGCCCACCTCAACCACGGCTCCTTCGGCGCGGTCCCCGTTCCGGTACAACGGGCCCAGCAGCGCCTGCGCGACGAGGTGGAGGCCAACCCCATGGCGTTCTTCACCCGGGGCCTGCTCGACCGGCTGACGCACACCCGGCGGCACCTGGCCGCCTTCGTCAGCGCGGATCCGGACGGCACGGCCTTGATCCCCAACGCCACCGCCGCCGTCATGGCGGTGCTCGGCTCGGTTCCCTTCGCCCGTGGCGAGGAGATCCTGACCACCGACCACGGCTACGGCGCCGTCCGGCTGGCCGCCGAGCAGGTCGCCGGCCGCGCGGGCGCCACGGTGCGCGCGGTCAGCGTGCCGCTGCTCGCCGACGACGACGAGATCGTGTCGCGGGTGGTCGATGCCGTGCGCCCGGGGCGGACCCGCCTGGCGATCGTGGACCACGTCACCTCCCCCACCGCGAAACTCTTCCCCGTCCGGCGGCTCGTCGCCGAGCTGCGTCGCCGCGACGTGCTCGTCGCGGTGGACGCGGCCCACGCCCCGGGCATGCTCGACCTCGACGTCAGCGCGCTCGACGCGGACTTCTGGCTCGGCAACCTGCACAAGTGGGCGTTCACCCCGCGACCCACCGCGCTGCTGGCGGTCGCTGCGGAGCACCGGGCCGCGATGCGGCCGCTGGTGGTCTCCTGGGAGCAGCCGCAGGGATTCCCGCTGGCGCAGGAGTTCGCCGGCACCCTCGACTACACCGCCTGGCTCGCGGCGCCCGCCGGGGTGCACCTGCTCCGCACGCTCGAGCCGGCGCGGGTGCGCGAACACAACACCGCGCTGGCCGCCGAGGGTCAACGCCTCGTCGCCCGAGCCGTGGCCGCCCGCACCGGCAGCGCCGACACCCAGCTCGACCTCGCCCGGGACGGACGGTTGGGCGACGACGAGGTCAGCATGCGGCTGGTCCCGTGCCCGCCAGGAGTGGCCGCCGACGCCACCGGCGCCGACGCGCTGCGCCGGACGCTGGCCACCGAGCACCGCGTCGAGGTCGCGGTCAGTCCGTGGCGCGGGCGCGGTTACCTGCGCCTGTCCGGCCAGCTCTACAACCGCGTCGAGGACTACGAGCGGCTGGCCGAGGCCCTGGGCGCGGTGCTGTGACGCCCGGGTGCCGGTCGTGGCGTGGAGCGGCTTGAGCCGCACCCGCAGCGGGCGCAGCAGAAGCAACGGGTTGAGGTAGGTCTCGCCGCGCCGCAGACCCCAGTGCAGGCAGGCCACGGCGCAACCCGCGTGCCCGGCGGCCAGCACACCCAGCACCTCGCCGGCCGCGACCGCACGGCCAGCCTGGACGGCGAGCGTCACGGGTTCGTAGGTCGTGCGCAGGCCCCCGGCGTGGTCGACGCTCACCACGGTCCGGCCGGCGACCTGACCGGCGAAGGCCACCACGCCGGCGCCGGCGGCGAGAACCGGACTTCCGGGCGCCGCCGCCAGGTCCACGCCCCGGTGGCCGGCCGACCACCGCTGCGCTGGCGCCTCGAACGGGCGCAGCACCGACGGCGTCCCCGCCAGCGGCCACTGCCAGGAGGGAGCGGCCGCCACGTCCGCCGCTACGGGCGCATCGGGGACCAGCGCCCGTACGGGCGCATTAGGGACCAGCGCCCGTACGGGCGCGTTAGGCGGGACCACTGCCCGTACGGGCATGTTGGCGGCGAGCAGGAGCAGACCCACGACGGCGATGACCGGCATGGGCACAGGCTGCCGGCGGCATCAGCGCGGCGCGAGGCCTGAGCGCGAATCTGTGGACAACCGGATGCTCTGTGGACAACCGGCGAGGCCGTCTGCCCAGGTCAGCGGCCCGACGGTGGCGACACGCGTACCGCGTGGTGGCGCGCGACGCCCCGGATCAGGGGCCGAAGCCGGTGTCGGGGACGGCGATGTCGGGCTTCTCCAGCTCCTCGACGTTCACGTCCTTGAAGGTCATGACCCGGACATTCTTCACGAAGCGCGCCGGACGGTACATGTCCCACACCCACGCGTCGTGCATCTCGACCTCGAAGTAGACCTCGCCGTCGACGTTGCGCACGTGCAGGTCCACCGAGTTCGCGAGGTAGAACCGCCGCTCGGTCTCGACGACATACGAGAACTGGCGGACGATGTCGCGATACTCGCGATAGAGCTGAAGCTCCATCTCCGTCTCGTACTTCTCGAGATCCTCGGTGCTCATCCCGTCCTGCCCTCCATGGCGTCGTGGACGACGTCCCCACCCGCGAACAACTCCGGTTCGGCCAGCGAGCTCGTCGCAAGTGCCGCCACGCTGACGGTACTCCGCCGCCTGATCCGACCGGACGAGACCACCGCATCTTGCCGAACGGACGACGTCGCCGCGGTAGCGACGTTCACGTACGAGTACCGGTGCTCAGGGCACGGGCCGAGCCGGGCGAGCGCGGCCGTGTGATCCTCCGTCGAGTAGCCCTTGTGCTCGGCGAAGCCGTAACCCGGGTACTTCTGGTCCAGCTCGACCATGATCCGGTCTCGGGTGACCTTCGCCAGCACGCTGGCCGCGGCGATGCAGGCCGCGACCCGATCGCCCTTCCACACCGCCAGGCCGGGCGCGCCCAGCCCAGGGACGCCGAAGCCGTCGGTCAACACGTAGTCCGGGTGCGTCGTCAGTGCCGCCAACGCACGCCTCATCCCCGCGAGGTTACACACGTGGATCCCGCGCCGGTCCACCTCCTCAGCCGGGATGACGACCACCGCGTAGGACTGCGCCCGCTGCACCACCTCGGCGTAGACGCGTTCCCGGGCCGCCGCCGTGAGCAGCTTCGAGTCAGCCAGCCCCGGCACCTCACCGCGCCGGGTGGGCGGCAGGATCGCCGCGGCGACGACCAGCGGTCCCGCGCAGGCACCGCGACCCGCCTCGTCCGCCCCGGCCACCGCCGTGAACCCGCGCCGCTGCAGGGCTCGCTCCAGGGCGAAGATCCCCGCCTCACGGCGCACCACGGTGCGGGGAACGGGCAGCATCACCGCTCCAGGATGCCGCGCAGCACCGCGGCGAGGTGGGGTGGGTAGACCTCCTCGCTGGTGGCCTCGATCTCCTCGACCGTCCACCACCGGTGCTCCACGATGCCGTCGAGCTGCGCCGGATCCAGCCGCGCCACCGGCACCTCCCACGCGTCGACGCGCAGGAGGAACAGCGTCTGCTCCTGCCGGTACCAGACGCCCTCGTACGGGAACTCCGTCACGTCGTCGAGGACCGGCGCCAGATCGGCCGGGTCGACGGCCAACCCGCACTCCTCCAGGAGTTCCCGGGCCGCCGCCTCGGCCAGGGTCTCGTGCTCCCGCGCGCCGCCGCCGGTCGTGAACCAGTACCGCGAACCGGGCCGGCCCGGGTCCGTGCCCCGCACCAACAACACGCGGCCGCGGGCATCGACCAGCAGCACCCGGCCCGCCCGACGCAGCCGCGGATTCGTGCGCGCGCCCGCTGGGCCGCTCACCTTCCGGCAGGCGGGGGAATGTCGTTGAACGTGTCGGGGACGGTCAGCCAGGTCGCCCGGCTCGGCGGCCAGAAGAGCACGAACGCCCGGCCCACCACCGAATCCACGGGAATCGTGGCCAGCTCGATGTTGCCGGTGTTGCGGTAGTGCTCGCGGGAGTCACCCGACTCCGAGCGGTGGTCGCCCATCACCCACAGCCGCCCCTGCGGAACGACCACGTTGAACGGGTCACGGCTGGCCGGGTCGGGCACGCCGTCGGCGTTGCGGTGCAGGTACGGCTCGTCCAGCGACTTGCCGTTGACCATGATCCTGCCCTGCTCGTCGCAGCAGACCACGTTGTCGCCGCCGACCCCGATCACGCGCTTGATGAAGTCCTCGTCGGTGGACCGCGAACGCCACTCGGCCGGGGCCGCGAAGACGATGATCTCGCCCCGGGCCGGGTCGCGGAAGTCATAGACGAGCTTGTTGACGAGCACCCGGTCGTTGAGGTCGAGGGTGTGCTCCATGGAGCCCGAGGGGATGTAGAACGTCTGGACCAGGAAGGCCTTCACCAGGGTGGCGACCAGCACTGCCACGCCGACGAGGATCACCAGTTCCTTCCAGAACGCGGCCCGCCCACGCGGCTTGTCCGTGGCCTCGTCCTGCTTCTCGTCGGTCACCCGCCGTGCCCCCGCCTCATGCTCGATCCGTCCCACCACCCGGGCCGATGCCCTCACCCGCCCGGTGCCGGCACCGGCCGCCTGTCCGGTGCCAACCCCGGCCGCCTGCCCGGGGCCAACGACAGAGGCCCATCCGGTGCCGGCTACGGTGGGCCGCCTGATCACCGGCTGCTCATCAGTCACCTGCGCAGCGTACGTGTTCGCGGCCACCATCGACGAGCCACTCGCGGTCGATCATTCCTGCCCACCAGGGCGACGACCGGCGCCGCGAGGACACCCGCGATGGGGTCCGCCGAGGTCAACACACCACCCCATCGGTCCGTGGGCCAGACCACGAAGATGGCCCGGCCGATCACATGATCGATCGGGATCGTGCCCTGGCACCGGGAATCCAGCGAAACAGCGCGGTTGTCACCCATGACGAACAGCTGTCCCGCACCGACCAGCACCGCGTCGAAGCGCCGGCCCTGACACGACTGCGTGGCCAACGGACCGTCCAGCAACGAGTTCGAGTTCAGGTAGGGCTCGTCGAGGCCGATGCCGTTGACCGTCACCCGGCCGGCCGCGTCGCAACAGGCCACCCGATCTCCCGGCAGACCGATGACGCGCTTGATGAAGTCCTTCTCGCCCGGCCGGCTGATGCCCACGAGATCGCCGAGGGTGTCGCCGATGCGGTCCCAGACGCCACCAGGCTGCTCGGCGACGTTCTCCGGCGCCCACCGGTCGGTCCCCCGGAACACGACCACCTCGCCGCGTCGCGGATCCCGCAGCGCATAGACGACCTTGTTGACCAGCACCCGGTCGCCGACCAGGAGCGTGCTCTCCATCGACGAGGACGGGATGACGAAGGCCTGCACCAGGAACGACCGGACCAACACCGCCACGCAGAAGGCGACGATCAGCAGGAGCGGCATCTCCTGCCAGAGCGGCATGACCCGACGCCGGGACTCGCGTTCCTCGTCAGCTTCCTTGCCCCCGGGCAACTCCCGGCGGCGCAGCTCGGCGAGATCCTCGACCAGGTTGCTGCCCGGCCGTCCCTCGACGAGGAAGATCTGTGTGTCGGTCTCCGCAGCCGGGCGGGGTGCCTGGTCGTCGATCGGCAAGGCGACCGGTGGAATGCGGGCAACCCCGACCGTCACCTCACGCGTCGGCCGGCCGCCGGAAGGAAGCGCCAGACCGCTGTCGGCGCCGCTCGGCGGCACGTACCCGCCGCGACCATGGTGGGCCGGTTGCCCGAACCGCCCTTGTGCGCCCTCGTCCATCCCGAGCAGCCTAAGCAACCGAGGCCCACGGGGGAAGGATCATGGGACGCCGCCGCGATCAGTCGACGACGAGCTTCTCGCGCAGTTCCTTGATCTTGGCCTTCTTGCCACGCAGGTCACGCAGGTAGTAGAGCTTGGCCCGGCGCACGTCACCGCGGCTGACGATCTCCACCTTGTCCAGCTGCGGGCTGTTGACCGGATAGGTCCGCTCGACGCCCACGCCGAAGCTCACCTTGCGGACGGTGAACGTCTCCCGCAGGCCGCCGCCCTGGCGACGGATCACGACGCCCTGGAAGATCTGGATGCGGGACCGGTTGCCCTCCACGACCCGGGCATACACCTTCAGCGTGTCGCCGGCGCGGAAGTCCGGGATGTCCGTCCGAATCGACTGGGCGTCCAGCGCGTCCAGCGTGTTCATCGCATGGTCCTCGTCGCTCGCGGCACGCCTGGTCGGCGTGCGAGGTCTTCAGTCAGGGTGGTGGGTAGGCCCGCCACAACGGTCGAGCCGGGGGCGTGCTCGGCCACGAGGCCCGCGAGGCCCGTGTGGCAACCTCACTACTCTGCCACACCGCCCCGGCCGGTGGGCAGCGACCCCCCGGGCTCGGCGGCGAATCCGTCGCCCGGCTCGTCGGCCACCTCGTCCAACACCTGGCGGTCGCGGGCGGAGAGCCGCTCCGGCGGCAGCGCGGCGATCAGGTCCGGGCGCCGACGCGCGGTGCGGCGCAGCGACTGGTCACGCCGCCAACGGGCGATGCGGGCATGGTCGCCGGAGCGCAGCACGTCGGGGACGGCCAACCCCCGGAAGACCGGCGGCTTGGTGTAGACCGGGGCTTCCAGCAGACCGTCGGCGTGCGACTCCTCGACCAGCGACTCGGCGTTGCCGATCACCCCGGGCAGCAGCCGCCCCACCGCCTCGACGATCACGAGCACCGCGACCTCGCCGCCGAAGAGCACATAGTCGCCCAGCGACACCTCACGCACCCGCGCCCGCGCGGCGGCCAGTTGCAGCACCCGTTCGTCGATGCCCTCGTACCGGCCGCAGGCGAAGACCAGGTGGGGCTCGGCGGCGAGTTCCCGGGCCATCGCCTGGGTGAAGGGAACGCCGGCCGGGCTCGGCACCACGAGCAGCGCGTCGTCGGGCAGCACGGCGTCCAAGGCCTGCCCCCACGGCTCGGGCCGCATGACCATGCCGGGTCCGCCGCCGTACGGGGTGTCGTCGACGGTCCGATGCACATCGTGGGTCCAGTCCCGCAGGTCGTGCACGGCGATCCGCAGGATGCCCTGCGCCCGGGCCCGGCCCAGCAGGGAGACATCGAGCGGGGCCAGGTACTCGGGAAAGATCGTGATGATGTCGACCTTCATCGATACCTGCCCAACCGGAGTTCAGAGTTCGAAGAGTCCTTCGGGCGGGGTCAGCACCACGCGACCGCCCGGCAGATCGACCTCCGGGACGAGTGCCCGGACGAAGGGGACCATGCCCTGCCGCCCGTCGGGCAACGCGACCACGAGCAGGTCATGCGCGGGCGCGTGCTCCACCCGGACGATCCTGCCGATCTCCTGCCCGTCCGTGGTCTGTGCCGACAGGCCCACGAGTTGGTAGTCGTGGAACTCCTCGGGGTCGGTGGGCGCGGCCAGGGTCGCGCTGTCCACGAGGAGATACACGTCGCGCAGCCGCTCGGAGACGTCCCGGTCGGCGTACCCCTCGAAGAGCACCAGCAGCCGCCCCTGGTAACCGGGCCCACGGTCCGCCCGCACGGACAACGGGCGCACCTCGCTGATGGTCAACGGTCCGGCGGTCGCCGGGTCGGTGGCGAGCACCGACCCGACCGCGAACCGCTCGGTGGGCGAGTCGGTGTGGAGCTCGACCACGACCTCACCGCGCACCCCGTGCGGACGGACGATCCGCCCGACCACGAGCTGCATGACCGCGTCGCCAGCCGCGAGGGGTCAGTACGCGTCGACGATGTCGACGCGTACTCCCCGCCCGCCGATAGAGGTGATCACCTGGCGCAGGGCCTTGGCGGTGCGACCGCCACGACCGATGACCGTGCCCAGGTCGTCGGGGTGCACCCGGACCTCCAGCCGCTGACCGCGCCGGCCGTCGACCATCCGGACACGCACCTCGTCCGGGTGCTCGACGATGCCTTTGACGAGGTGCTCCAGAGCCGGGCGCAAGGCGCTGTCAGCCCTGCGCGTCGGTGCCGGCATCGGCGGACTCCTGCGCCTGCGTCGGTGCCTCCGACTCCGCGGCGGGCGCCTCGGCCTTCGCCGCCTTCGCCGCCTTCTTGGCCGGCTCCTTCTTCGGCTTCTCGGCCTCCGCGAGACCGGCCGCCGCCTTGGCCTCCGCCTCGTACGCGACCGTACGGCTGACGCGCTCGGGCGCCACCTTCAGCGGCTCGGTCGGCGCCGGCAGTCCCTTGAACTTCTGCCAGTCGCCGGTCTTGGAGAGGATCGCGATCACCGGCTCGCTCGGCTGCGCGCCGACGGAGAGCCAGTGCTGCACCCGCTCGGAGTTGACCTCGATGCGCGAGGGCTCCTCCTTCGGGTGGTAGAGCCCGATCTGCTCGATCGCCCGGCCGTCGCGCTTGGTGCGCGCGTCGGCGACGACGATGCGGTACTGGGGGTTGCGGATCTTGCCCATCCGCAGAAGCCGGATTCGTACGGCCACTGTGTGCTCGCTCCTGCTGAGTCGACCTCGGCCGCGATTGTCGGCGAGGTTGGGTCGAAGGCGAGTGTGCCGGCCGTCACCGTGGGGTTAGTGTGGCCTGCTGCTCTGTCTGGGTGCCCGCCTCGCTCCTGGGTAGAGGGCCGGGGCGAGTCGGGGCTTCGGGCAGCGCCCATCGTGCGCAGCCCGGAGAGAGATTCTGCCAGACTCCCCCGCCACGACACGAATCACCCCGCCAGATCCGCGCGAACGAGTCAGACGCGACGTCGGGCCTCCCGAGCCGCGCCCGGAGTCCAGCCGTACGCCGGCTCAGGCCGCCCGTCGCGCGACTGCCCGGGGCCGGTCGTAGCCGGCGGGCAGCGCCGGCACGGTCCACGACGCGTCCGGACGGAACCCGCACCACGTGCCGTCGAACGGGAACTCGCCCGCCTCCGCGAGCTTGACCAGCCGGTCGGCGGTGGCCCGGATCTGCGCGGCCTGCGCCTCACTCCAATAGAGCGGATGCCCGGTCCGGGCGTGGAACTCGTCCTCGTCGCGCCAGCGCCACGAGCGGTCGGGGCGGACCACCACGTCGAGCGCCTGGTCGGCGGTGTCGACCCCCGCGCAGCCCCGGTCGGCCCACCGCACGTACGGCTCTTCGAGCTTGGCGTGCCAGCCCGCGAAGATGCCGTCGGTCCAGATCCAGTGCACGGAGTAGGGACGGTTCTCCGGCATCCAGATCATCGTGTCGCTGCCGGTCCAGGTCTGCCGCTCCATCCGCGGCGCCCGTGTCGGGTCGGCACTCCCGTCGCGCTGCGAGTCCGCGCCGTCCGCGACCAGCCGCCAGTACGGCGATCCGGCCGGTAGCCACAGGCGCAGGCCGCGGTCGTCGTCGGCGGCAACCCGCACCAGATAGAGCGCACTCACCCGCCCTCCGCGCCAGTGGCGGCGGACGAGAACCTCGCCGGGGGCGAACTTCACCGATGCTCCTCGAAATGTCGCGTGCATCACATTTGAATCGCCGAATGACGTTTCGTAACGCAGTGGACATTAACCCTGAACATACGTTCAGTCAGCAGCCGTACGGATGAAGTCAATCAGTCCGACCGGATGAGTTGGTGCAGCAAGCAGCGCGACAGGCCGTGCCGTGTGCTATAGATCGCAGGCGTCAATCATGGCCTGCGCCACCACGCTCAGTGAGGCGTTTGGATCCCGCCACGCGTTGACGTAGGCCTGCACCGCCGCGGGACAGCCCTTGAGGTCGGCCACCTCCCCGTTGATGTCGGCGAGTTCGTCCTCGGCGTCGGCGAGTTCCTTCTCGAGCTCCTCCACGTCGTCCTCGGCCTTGGTGATGTCGCTCTGCAGCCGCTCGATCTGGCTGTTCTGGTCGTCGACCTTCGCCTGCGTGGCGCTGTTGTCCGAGGCGTACAGGTAGCTCAGGGCGACGCTGGCGAGCAGGAGGACCGCGCAGATCGCGGAGAGCACCCAGATCCAGGGGCCACCCTTGCGGGCCGGGGCGGGCACGGGCGCCAGGGGTGCCGGATAGGCGGCGGTCGGGTAGCCGGTGGCGGGGTAACCCGTGGTCGGGTAGCCGGCGGTGGGGTAACCCGTGGTCGGGTAACCGGTGGTCGGGTAACCGGTGGTCGGGTAGGCCGAGACAGGCACCGAGGAGACCTGCTGGGGCACGACGGCGGTGGGGTACTCGCTGCCGGGCGCGGGCGGCGCGTAGACCGGCGCGGCGGGCGCCGGGGCCGCGGAGGCCTCCGGTGCGACCGGAGCCGGTGCCGCGGGCGCCTCCGGTGCGACGGGCGCGGGGGCAGCCGCGGGCGCGGGGTATGCCGGCGCCTGCTCAGCGGGCGCGGGGTATGCAGGCGCCTGCTCCGCGGG
>Ga0164243_10002034_pt1 | contig 33859 bp, 30 predicted proteins | sample OricompcompostOP_FD_108781 | JGI IMG/M metagenome (GOLD analysis project Ga0164243, IMG submission 108781) | Organic Plus compost microbial communities from Emeryville, California, USA - Original compost - Organic plus compost (OP) | ecosystem: Engineered > Solid waste > Mixed feedstock >... | reverse complement strand
TACTTGAAGCCGCCGTCGTCGGGCGGGTTGTGCGAGGGCGTCACCACCACGCCGTCGGCGCGCGCCGACCCGCCGCGCCGGTTCCAGGTGAGGATCGCGTGCGACACCGCCGGCGTCGGCGTGTAGCCGTCCCGGCTGTCGACCAGCACGGTGACGCCGTTGGCGGCGAACACCTCCAGCGCGGTCCGGGTCGCCGGCTCGGAGAGCACGTGCGTGTCGCGACCCAGGAAGAGCGGCCCGGTGACGCCCTGCTCCGCGCGGTACTCCACGATGGCCTGGCTCGTCGCGGCGATGTGGTCCTCGTTGAACGCCGTCCGCAGGCTCGACCCGCGGTGCCCGGACGTGCCGAACGCCACCCGCTGCTCGGCCACCGACGGGTCGGGGTGCCGCTCGCCGTAGGCGCGCAGCACGGCGTCGACGTCGATGAGGTCGCCGGGCTCCGCCGGCTGCCCGGCACGCGGGTGGTTCGACACGAAAGCCTCCGATCAACCGCTCGAACCCGCATCGTATCGCCGGCCGCCGGGCGACCACCGGCCGACGCGGCGGACGGCGCCGGCACGGCCTGTGGCACCGTGATCGTCGTGCGGGTGATGACCTGGAACCTGTGGTGGCGGTTCGGCGACCACGAGCGCCGGCGGCCGGCGATCCTGTCGGTGCTCCGCGACGTGCGGCCCGACGTCGTGGGGCTGCAGGAGGTGTGGGCGGACGGCGACACCACCCTCGCCGGCTGGCTCGCCGGCGCGCTCGGCATGCACTGGGCGTACGGCCCGGGCAGCGACCAGGCGACCTGGCGGTCCCGCGTCCCCGACAGCGCCGCCCTCAGCTGCGGCGTCGCCGTGCTCAGCCGCTGGCCGCTGCACGACGTGCGGGTGTACGACCTGCCGGAGGACCCGAGCCGGTCGGCGCTGAGCGTGACCGTCGAGGCGCCGCACGCCCGCGTGCCGTTCGTCACCACCCACCTGAGCGTCCTCCCGGGCTCGGCCCGGCGGATGGCGCAGCTGGAGTGGCTGGCCCGGCACGTGGCGAGCCGGGACACCGGCGACCACCCGCCGGTCGTCGTCGGCGACCTCAACGCGTACCCGGACTCCGACGAGATCCGCCGCTTCGGCGGGATGCTCACGGTGCCGTTCGTCGAGGGCCTGATGCTGCTCGACGCGTGGCACTTCGCGGACCCCGCGGACCCGGGCCACACCTGGGACCGCCGCAACCCGCACGCCGCCGCCTGGGTCGCGCCGGGCGGCCGCATCGACTACATCCACGTGGTGCACAGCCCGTCCCGCCACGGCCGCGTCCAGGCGGTCCGCCGCGCCGCGACGGACCCGGTCGACGGCGTCTGGCCCAGCGACCACGCGGCGGTGGTCGCCGACCTCTCCGACTGAGGTGCGAGGCTGGTGCGGTGCTGCCCGACGAGCCTGACCTGCCGGTACGGGCGGTGCTGCCCGCGGTCCGGGCGGCGCTGCGCGACCACGGCGGCGCGGTCCTGGTCGCGCCGCCCGGCGCCGGGAAGACCACGCTCGCGCCGCTCGACCTCGCCCGCGACGGGAGGGTCCTGGTCGCGGAGCCGCGCCGGGTCGCGACCCGGGCCGCCGCGCGGCGGATGGCCGCGCTGCTGGGGGAGCGGGTCGGGGAGCGCGTCGGGTACGCCGTCCGCGGCGAGCGGCGCGCCGGGCCGCGTACCCGGGTCGAGGTCGTGACCACCGGCCTGCTGGTGCGCCGGCTCCAGCAGGACCCCGCCCTCGACGGCGTGGCGACCGTGGTGCTCGACGAGGTGCACGAGCGGCACCTCGACTCCGACCTGGCGCTCGCGTTCTGCGTCGACGTCCGCGCCAACCTCCGGCCCGACCTGCGCCTCCTCGCGGCGTCGGCGACCGCGGACACCGGGCGGCTGGGCGGGTGGCTCGGGCCCGTCGTCGCCTCGGACGGCGTGGCGTACCCCGTGGAGGTGGTGTGGGCCCCGCCGCCGGGGCCGGTGGACCCGCCGCTCGGGGTGCGCGTCGATCCTCGGCTCCTCGACCACGTCGCCGCCACGGTCCGCCGGGCCTGGCGCGAACGCGACGGCGACGTGCTCGTCTTCCTGCCGGGGGCGGGGGAGATCGCGGCGGTCGCCGGCCGCCTCGCGGACCTTCCGGTGGTGCCGCTGCACGGCCGGCAGGACGCGGCCGCGCAGGACGCGGCGCTGCGGCCCGGTGCCGGCCGGCGGGTCGTGCTGGCCACGGCCGTCGCCGAGACGAGCCTGACCGTGCCCGGCGTGCGGGTCGTCGTCGACGCCGGCCTGGCCCGCGTCCCCCGCACCGACCACGCCCGCGGCCTCGGCGCGCTGGCGACCGTGGCGGTCGACCGGGCCACCGCCACGCAGCGCGCCGGCCGCGCCGGGCGGGAGGCGCCGGGCACCGTGTACCGCTGCTGGGCGGAGGCGACGCACGAACGCCTGCCGGCCCGGGCCCAGCCGGAGGTGGCGACCGCCGACCTCACCGGTTTCGCGCTGGACCTCGCCGCCTGGGGTACGCCCGACGGCGCCGGCCTCGCCCTCCCCGACCCGCCGCCGCCCGGCCCGATGGCCGCGGCCGGCGCGACCCTGCGCGCGCTCGGCGCGGTGGACGGCGCCGGCCGGGTCACCCCGCGCGGCCGGCGGATCGCCGCCGTCGGCACCCATCCGCGGCTGGCCCGCGCGCTGCTCGACGGCGCTCCGGTGGTCGGCGCGCGCCGCGCCGCCGAGGTGGTGGCCGTCCTGGAGCGCGAGCCGCCGGCGGAGGACCTGGTGGCGGCCTGGCGCGGCCTGCGCGGCGACGCCTCCTTCCAGCAGGCGGCGCGCCGCTTCCGCGCGGACGCCGGCTCCGTCGACCCCACCGGCGAGCGGCTGGCCGACGATCTCGCCGCCGGGCTCGTCGTCGGGCTCGCGTACCCGGAGCGGCTGGCGCGGGCCCGCGGCGCTGGCGCCACCGCGTACCTCATGGCCGGCGGGACCGCCGCGGAGCTGGCGGCCGGGTCGCCGCTGGCCGGCGCCGAGTGGCTGGCCGTCGCCGGCGCCGACCGGCCGCCCGGCCGGGCCGCCGCGCGGGTCCGATCGGCGGTGGCGATCGACGAGGCGACGGCGCGGGAGGCCGGCGCGCACCTGCTGCGCGACGAGGCGGAGGTCGCCTGGGTCGACGGCGACGTGGTGGCCCGGCGGGTCGCGCGGCTCGGCGCGGTCGTCCTCGCCGAGCGTCCCCTGCCGGCACCCGACCCGGCGGCGCTGACCGCCGCGCTCCTCGACGGGCTGCGGCGCGAGGGGCTGGGGCTGCTCCGCTGGGACCGCGCCGCCGTCGCGCTGCGGCAGCGGCTGGCGTTCTGCCGGCACGCGCTCGGCGCGCCGTGGCCCGACGTGACCGACGCGGCCCTGCTCGGCACCGCGGCCGACTGGCTCGGTCCGGACCTCGCCGCCGCCCGGCGCCGCGCCGACCTCGGCCGGATCGACGTGGCGGCGGCGCTGCGCCGCCTGCTGCCGTGGGAGCTGGCCGGGCGGCTCGACCAGGTCGCGCCGGAGCGCGTCACGGTGGCCGGCGAGCGGCGGCTGCGCGTCGACTACGCCGACCCGGGGGCGCCGGTGGTGGCGGTGAAGGTGCAGGACGCGTTCGGTTGGCGGGAGGCGCCGGCGCTCGGCGCGGGCCGGGTGCCGCTGCTGGTGCACCTGCTCTCGCCGGCCGGCCGGCCGGTGGCGGTGACCCGCGACCTCGCCTCGTTCTGGCGTAATGGCTATCCCCAGGTACGGGCGGAGCTGCGCGGCCGCTATCCCCGGCACGCCTGGCCCGAGCACCCCACGGCGTGAGGCCGCCGCCGGAAAACCGGTTGGCGGCGCTGGCAGACTGGCCGGGTGGGCAAGGACGAGCCGCGCACCCTGATCGCGTCCAACAAGCGGGCCCGGCACGACTACGCGATCCTCAAGACGTACGAGGCCGGCCTGGTGCTGCGCGGCACCGAGGTCAAGTCGCTGCGGCTCGGGCACGCCTCGCTGGTCGACGCGTTCGCCCAGGAGCACGACGGCGAGCTGCTGCTGCACGGCCTGCACATCGCGGCGTACGGCCTGGGCGGCTGGACCAACCACGCGCCGCGCCGGACCCGCAAGCTGCTCCTGCACCGCTCCGAGATCGACCGGATCATCGCCCGGATTCGCGAGCCCGGCCTGGCCCTCGTCCCGCTCTCGCTCTACTTCGCCGCGGGCTGGGCCAAGGTGGAGCTGGGCATCGGCCGTGGGCTCCGCTCGTTCGACAAGCGCCAGATCCTGGCCGCCCGCGACGCCGAGCGCGAGATCGCCCACGCTTTCGGCCGCTGGCGCAAGGGCATGGGCCGGGGCTGACGCCGGCGCCTCACCGGCGGGCCGGTGGCGCGGTGCTGCCGCGCACGATCAGGTGGGTGGCCAGCTCGATCCGGGTCGACTCCAGCCGCTCACCGTTGACGATGCGCAGCAGCGTACGGGCCGCGGCCACCCCCATCTCGAACAGCGGCTGCCGGACCGTGGTCAGCGGCGGCGCCGTCCACTCGGCGAAGTTGAGGTCGTCGAAGCCGACCACGCTCACCTCGTCGGGGATGCTGCGGCCGGCGCGGCGCACCGCCTCGTAGACGCCGGTGGCCTGCTGGTCGTTGCCGGCGAGGATGGCCGTCGGCGGGTCCTGCGCGGCGAGCAGCGCCGTCGCGGCCCGCAGGCCGCCCTCGTGGTAGAAGGTGTCGTAGCGGACCAGGTGCGGGTCGAGGGCGAGCCCGGCGGTCTCCAGGGCGGCGCGGTAGCCGGCGATCCGGGCCCGCGTGCACTGGAGCTGCTCGGGGCCGCCGATCGCGGCCAGGCGGCGGTGGCCGAGCGCGATCAGGTGCTCCGCGGCCGCGTACCCGCCGGCGAAGTTGGTCGCACCGATCGACGGCACGTCCGGCGGCGGCGTGCTGACCCCGTCGACGACGACGACCGGCAGGCCGCGCCGGGCGAGGTCGGCGCGCTGCCGCTCGGTCAGCTCGGAGAGCACGAGGATGGCGCCGAGCGAGCCGCGCGCCAGCAGCGACTCCAGCCAGCGCCGGGTCAGTGACTGTCGGTTGTGGACGGCCGAGACGACCAGCGCGTGGCCGGCGGCCTCCACCACCTCCTCCACTCCGGACAGGATCGACAGGCCCCAGACGCTGTCCAGGTCGTTGATCACCAGGTCGATGAGTTCGCTGCCGCGGCCCGGCCGGCGCACCGCTCGGGGACGCTGGTAGCCGCGCTCGACCAGCAGCCGCTCGACCGTGCGCCGGGTCGCCGCGGAGACGTCGGTGTGGCCGTTGAGCACCTTGGACACGGTGGAGACGGCCACGTTGGCCTCGCGGGCGATGTCGGCCATCGTGGGACGTCCGTTGACCGCCATGTTTCGAAACCCTTGCCTCGTCGTTGCGGGTGACGGCACCGTACACCGCGCTGCGGCGAACCGAAACAGTTACCGAAACCGATGCGTCAACCGAGCAGCTCGTCCCGGTAGCACCACCGCCACGACTCGCCCGGCTCGGCGGACTGGATCACCGGGTGCCCGGTGGCGTGCGCGTGCTTCGTGGCGTGCCGCGCCGGGGACGAGTCGCAGCAGGCCACGTGCCCGCACTCCAGGCAGACGCGCAGGTGGACGACCGGCTCGTCGGTGGGCTGGTGGTCCTCGCAGGTCTCCGGCCGGCCCACGTCGCGGGCCGGCGCGGCGGCCAGGTGCGCGCACAGCTCCGGCTCGTAGACGGGCAGCTGGCCGGAGCGGACCAGCTGGCGGAAGAGCCGCAACGGCTTGTCGTGGCGCTCGTCGTCACCCCGGTGGCGCCTCAGCACGGTCCCGCTCCCACCCGGTCACCGTACTCCGTGGCCGTCAGTCGTCGAGGGTGGTCCGCGCGATCTCCCGCGCCGCCCGCTCCAGCGCCGGCGCGAACGGCCGGCCGCCGAGCAGGTGGGCGACCAGCAGCGCGGCGTGCCGGGCCTGCACGTCGGGCCGCGGCGGCGGCGCCTCGTCGGCCGGATGCACGCCGAGCGCGCCGGCGACGAGCGCGAGGAAGACCCGCGGGTCGCCGGCCGTGCCGACCTCGGTGAGCAGCCCGCGGACCTCGTCGGCGCCGATCCCGTCGGGGTGGCGTTCCTCCAGGGCCAGCCGGACCACCGTGCCGAGCAGGAGCCCGACCTGCGCCGGGTCGAAGCGGGCCAGCACCGCGACGGCCCCGTCGAGGGCGGCGGCGTCACCGGCCCCGGCCGCCCGGACCGCGTCGTCGGCGGCGGCCGCGATCGGCCGCGCCACCGGCGGCAGCCCCGCGAACCGGCTCATCCCGCCACTCCGGCTGTCCCCGCCGTAAGGAAGGGCCCCTTGTTAACGCCAGGCGTTAACAAGGGCCCCTTGCTTACGGCGTGGTGTGTGGTCATGCCGGTGCGAAGACGAGGGAGACGTTCTGCCCGCCGAAGCCGAACGAGTTGGACAGCGCCGGGCCGGGCCCGACCTCGCGCGGCGTCCCGGCGACCACGTCGAGGCTCACCTGCGGGTCCTTGCGGTCGAGGTTGAGCGTGGGCGGGACGACGCCGCGGGCGACGGAGAGCAGCGTGATGATGCCCTCGACCGCGCCGGCGGCGCCGACCAGGTGGCCGATGCTCGACTTCGGAGCCGTGAGCACGGCGCCGGTGCCGAGCGCCGCCGCGATCGCCGCCGCCTCGCCGGCGTCGCCGACCACGGTGGACGTCGCGTGGCAGTTGACGTGGACGATGTCGGCGGGGGAGAGCCCGGCGTCGGCGACCGCCTTGCGCATCGCGCGGATCTGCCCGGCGCCGGTCGGGTCCGGGCCGGTGATGTGGTACGCGTCGGCGGTGATGCCGTAGCCCGCCAGCCGCCCCAGGACGCGGGCCCCGCGCGCGGCGGCGAAGTCGGCCCGCTCGAGCACGACCGCGCCGGCACCCTCGCCGAGCACGAAGCCGTCGCGGTCGGCGTCGAACGGCCGGGAGGCGGCGGCCGGGTCGTCGTTGCGCCGGCTCAGCGTGCGGGCCTGGGCGAACCCGGCCACGGTCAGCGGCGTGATCGCCGCTTCGGCGCCGCCGGCGATGACCACGTCGGCCTCGCCGTCGCGGATCAGCCGCGCGCCGACGGCCAGCGCCTCGGCCCCGGACGCGCAGGCCGAGACCGGGGTGTAGACGCCGGCCTTCGCGCCGAACTCCAGGCTCACCCAGGCGGCGGGGCCGTTGGGCATCAGCATGGGTACGGTCAGCGGCGACACCTTGCCGGGGCCGCGCTCCTCGATGATGTCGTCCTGGCTGAGCAGGGTGTCGACGCCGCCGATGCCGGTGCCCATCGCCACCGCCAGCCGCTCCGGTTCGACACCCGGCGCGCCGGCGCCGGCCCACGCCTGCTGGGCGGCGACGAACGCGGCCTGCTCGCACCGGTCCATGCGGCGGGCCTGGACCCGGGTCAGCACGTCGGCGGGGGAGACCGCCATCGGCGCGGCGATCTTCGCCGGCAGGTCGCCCGCGAACGGGAACGACGCGAACAGCTCGTCGATCCGGCGCACTCCGGAGCGGCCCGCGAGCACGCCCTGCCACAGCGCGTCGACGTCGCCGCCCAGCGGGGTGGTCGCGCCGATGCCGGTGACGACGACCTCGGGACGGGTGCTGGACATGCGTAAGTTGTATCGCATACAACTTAGAGATGTCCACCGCCGTGCCGCCCCGGCTGCGGGGCCGGCGCACCCGCGCGCTGATCCTCGACCGGGCGGTCGACCTCTTCGCCGCCCGCGGCTTCGACCGGGTCAACGTGGCCGAGATCGCGGCCGCCGCCGGCGCTCACCCGCACCAGATCACGTACTACTTCGGCTCCAAGGACGCGCTTTTCGTCCACGCGGCGTTCCTCATGCTGCTGCGCGACGCCGCCCGCCTGGAGCCCGTCGGCCGGCGGCAGCGCACGCCCGGCGCGTTCCGCGCGGCGCTGGCCCGCACGGCCCTCGCCCTGCCCGCGCTCCCCGTCGCCGTCGAGGCGATGTCGGTCACCCGTCGCCGCCCGGAGCTGCACGCGGTCGCGGAGCAGAACCTGGCGGTCCTCTTCCGCCAGGCGGAGCACTATCTCACGGCGATCCTCGAGCGGCGCGGCTGGGTGATCGACCGCCCACCCGACGTGGAGACCCGCACGTTCTGGAGCGCGGTCATCGGCGCTCGGCTGATCCACGAGTCGGGCTACGGCGGCCGCTCCAGCGACGTGGACGTCGCGGGTGTGCTCACGGTGCGCGACCCGCGCTGAGCACCGCGGCCGCCGCTTCGCGCCATCCGGCGGTCACCCAGGAGCGCCCGAACCAGACCGGATGCGGTACGCCCTCCGCGGCCTCCCCGGCATCAGGCCACGTCCGCGTAGAAGGCCCTCGGATCGTCGGCGAGGGAAGCCTTCACCGTCGCGCTCCAATCGTCGGCGACCACCTCGACGAGGTCCCGCTCCAGCCCGTCCAGCGCGGCCCGGACGACCGTCGCGGGGTCCACCTTCGGCCCGTGGTAGTCACGGGACATGTCGGTGTCCGCGGCACCCACGTGGAGGGCGGTAACCAGCGTCTTCTGGGCCGCGAGCTCCAGGCGTACGCCGTTGGTGAGGTTCCACGCGGCCGCCTTCGCCGCCCCGTACGCGGTCCGGCCCTCGTAGTTGAACCACGACATCGCGGACAGCACGTTGAGGATCGCGCCACCGCCGAGCCGTGGCGCGAACGCGCGGATCATGTTGAGGGTGCCCCAGAAATTCGTGTCCATGTCGCGCCGGATCGCGGCGAGGTCGCCGGTGACGAGATTGGTGACGGTGTCGATGCCGGCGTTGTTGACCAGCAGCGTGACGTCCGGCGCGGCGTCGGCGGCGGCCGAGACAGAGGCCGGATCGGTGATGTCCAGGCGCAGCACGCGCGCACCGGGGATGTCGACGAGTTCGGGTCGGCGGGCGGCGGCGTACACCGTGGCGCCACGCTCCAGCAGCTGGCTCGCGAAATGGCGGCCGAGGCCGCGGTTGGCCCCGGTGACCAGGGCGACAGCTCCATCGATCTGCATGCGGCGTACGCTAAAACCTGACATTGACGTGAGACGCAAAGGATCGTGACAGGAGTCACCCCATGCGCATCGGCGACCTGGCCGCGAGGACCGGCGTGAGCGTGCGGTCCCTGCGTTACTACGAGGAGCAGGGGCTGCTCGCCGCGGAGCGAAGCGCACGTGGACAGCGCCGCTACCGGGACGACGCGGCGGAGCGCGTGCGGCTGATCCAGCAGCTGTACGCGGCCGGCCTGTCCAGCCGCACCATCGCCGACCTGCTGCCGTGCGTGAACGCCAAGGTCAGCACGCCGGAGTCGCGGGCCCGGCTGGCCGCCGAGCGCGACCGCATCGACGCCCAGATCGCCGAGCTGACCGCGGCCCGCGACCGGCTCGACGTGGTCATCGCGTCCTCCGCCAGCCCGCGGGACGGCTGCCGCGTCGAGGACGGGCCGGCCGTGGCCTGACCGCCCGGTCGCCGCGGGAACGTCGCCGCCACCGGCCCCCTCGGCTTCGACTCATCATCGTTACGGTGGCAAGAATCGCCCGGCGACCGCCGCCGTGGTGATGGCGTCATTGTCGATCTTCCGGGCGGCGGGCGGGTTGCGGTGCGACGCTCACGGGTAACCAGGGCGGAAACTCCCGCGGAGGTGGTGGCGATGGCGCGTCCGATCTGGACCGGTGTGATCAGCTTCGGGCTCGTGGCGGTGCCGGTGCGGATGTACTCGGCCACCCGCGAGCACGAGGTGTCGTTCCACCAGTTCGAGAAGGGCACCAGTGACCGCATCCGCTACCAGCGGATCAACGAGCGCACCGGCGACGAGGTCGACTACGCCGACATCGTGCGCGGCGCGGACGTCGGCGGTGGGCAGTACGTGATGCTCGACCCGGACGAGCTGGACGCGGTCGCGCCGGGACGGTCCCGCAACCTGGAGATCCACGCCTTCGTCGACCTGGCCGAGATCGATCCGATCTACTACCAGAAGACGTACTACCTCGGGCCCGGCGGCGAGGAGACGGCGCGGACGTACGCCCTCCTGCGCGACGCGATGGCCGACGCCAACCGGGCGGCGATCGGGACGCTGGTGATGCGCGGCAAGGAGTACCTGACCGCCCTCCGGCCCGACGGCGACCTGCTCGTGCTGCAGACGATGTTCTTCGCCGACGAGGTACGCGACCCCAAGGCCGAGATCGACGGCATCCCCGGCCGGGTCAAGCTCCGGCCGGCGGAGATGAGCATGGCCGAGCAGCTCATCGACTCGATGACGACGGCGTGGAAGCCCGAGGAGTACCGCGACACGTACACCGACCGGGTCAAGGAGCTGATCGCGGCGAAGAAGTCCGGCGAGGAGATCACCGAGACGGAGCCGGCCCCGGAGGCGACCGGGGTGAGCGACCTGATGGAGGTGCTGCGGCGCAGCGTCGAGGAGGCCCGGACGCGGCGTGGCGGCGGTCGCGGGTCGTCGGCGGCGAAGACGTCGGGTACGGGCCGGAAGTCGGCGGCGAAGAAGGCTCGGCCCGCGGCGAAGAAGGCTCGGCCCGCGGCGAAGTCCGGTGCGGCCAAGGCGGCCCGGCCGGCGGCGAAGAAGGCCAACGCGGCGAAGAAGTCCGGTGCGGCGAAGAAGACCGGCGGCGCGAAGAAGACCAGCGGCGCGAAGAAGACCGGGACCGCGAAGAAGGCGGCGCCGGCGAAGAAGTCCACCGGACGCTCCGGCGGTGCGAAGCGTACCGCCGCCAGGAAGTCGACCGCGGCGAGGACGTCGACGGCGGCGCGCAAGTCCGGCGGACGCCGGGCCGCGTGAGCGTCAGTCCGCGCGCGGCGGCGCGGGCTCAGGGTCCACAGAGGACTCCACCGGTGGCGGCGTGTCCGGGCCGGCGGGTCGCGCCTTTGCCGCCTCGTCGCCGGTGGGCTCGGTCCCCGGCGGCTCCCGGTCCGGCGTCGGCTCGCCGCCCGGATGGTCGGCGAGGTAGCGCACCGCCGTGTTGAGGACCGCGAGGACCGGCACCGCGACCAGGCCGCCGACGATGCCGCCGACCACGACGCCGGTCGCGATCGCGAGGATCACCGCCAGCGGATGCAGCGCCACCGCGCGGCCCATGATCAGCGGCTGGAGGACGTGCCCTTCGAGCTGCTGGACGCCGATCACGATGGCCAGCACGATGAGCGCGCTGATCGGGCCGTGCGTCACCAGCGCGACCAGCACCGCCACCGCGCCGGTCACGGTGGCGCCGACCACCGGGACGAACGCGCCGAGGAAGACCAGCGCGGCCAGCGGCAGGGCCAGCGGGATCCGCATGATCGCGAGCCCGATCCCGATGCCGACCGCGTCGACGAACGCGACGAGGACGGTGGCGCGGACGTACGAGACGAGCGTGTGCCACGAGTAGTGCCCGGCGCGGGCCACCGGCACCCGGGCACCGCGGGGCAGCAGCCGGCACAGGAACGTCCAGATCTGCTCGCCGTCGCGCAGGTAGAAGAAGAGCGTGAACAGGGTCAGCAGGAACCCGGTCGCGACCTCGCCGATCGTGGTGGCGGTGTTGACGGCGCCGGCCGGCAGGTTGGCCTGGCCGAACTGCTCCTGCAGCCGCTCGATCGCGTCGTTGACCTGGGCCTGCGAGATGTGCAGCGGGCTGCGCGCCAGCCAGGCCTGCACCTCGTCGATGCCCTCGCCGACCCGCTCGGTGAGATCGTCGAGCTGCGAGATGAACGTCTGGACGATCAGGCTCAGGCCGCCGAACACGACGACCAGCCCGCCGATCAGCACGAGCGCGGCCGCCACCGACCGGTTGACGCCGCGCCGCCGCAGCCCGGCGGCGGCCGGCTCCAGCAGCGCGGCCAGCAGCAGCGCCACCACCACCGGGATGATCACGACGCGTACGCCGGAGATGACCCGGAGCACCAGGTACCCGGCCGCGACGAACAGCACGATCCGCCACGCCCACGCGGCGCCGAGCCGGATGCCGCGCGGCACCCCGTCGTCGACGGTCGGTGCCGGGTCGACGACCACGACCGGCCGCGACGCGCCGGTGAGCCGCTCGTCGGGTGTGAACGGCGGCGGCGCGGCGTACCGCCCGGCCTCGCGCAGCGTGTTCCGGGCACGCTGGCGGACGATGCTGACCCAGCTCATGGCGGGTCGTTGCCCGAATCGACCGGCGCGGAAACCCATCCGGTCTAGCGGGTGGCGAGGGTCGCCGCCGCGGCGAGGCGGGCCCGCAGCCCGGCGGCGCGCTCCGGCGGCGTACGCAGCACGAGCCGCAGCGTGCCCGGCGCCTCGGCGGCGACGCCGTCGAGGACCCGGAGGAAGGTGGCCAGGGTCGCCGGCGGCTCGTCGGCCAGCAGCCGGTCGGCGCGGGCCACCTCGACGGTCAACGGCGCGTCGTCGGTCAGCGCGCGCACGGTGGCGGCGAGCGCGTCCCACGTGAGCACATCCCGGTCGGGTACGTCCAGCACGCGCGACCACTCGTCCAGCAGCGCGGCGCGGGTGGCACAGGCGGCGCCGTCGACCACGGTGGCGGCGGTCGAGGCGGGCGGCACGGGACCGTCCGTGAGGGACAGCCAGGCGGAGAGGCGGTCAGGCATCGGTGTCCTTCCGGCTCCGTCCAGGGGTGGAGGGAGGGGAGCCATCGACAACGTACGATAGCTTGCCCTTCTCCGTCCATGATGGAGCCGGAGTGTCAGCCGCCGAACGCCGCGAACGCCTCCGCGATCGGCGTGTCGCCGCCGGTCACCTCGAGCTGCCGGCGGACCGCCAGCCGGTGGGTGACCACCTCCGCGATCACGGCGGCGACGTCCTCCCGGGGAATGCTGGCCCGGACGACGCTCTCACCGACGGTGACCCGCCCGGTGCCCGGCTTGTCGGTGAAGGCGTCGGGCCGCAGGATGGTCCAGTCGAGGTCCGTGTCCCGGACGGCGGCGTCCGCGGCGCTCTTGGCCTCCAGGTAGATTTCGAAGACGTCGTCGAGCCCCGGTTCCACGTCGTCGACGCCGATCGCGGAGAGGAGCACGAACCGCCGCACCCCGGCGTCCTGCGCCGCGCCGGCGAAGAGGACCGCGGCGTCCCGGTCGACGGTCCACTTGCGCGCGGCCCCACTGCCGGGCCCGGCTCCCGCGGCGAACACGGCCGCGTCGGCACCGCGCAGCACCGCGGCCACGTCACCCTTCGCGGCCTTCTCGAGATCGAGCACGACCGGCTCGGCACCGGCGGCCGCGACGTCGCCACTCTGGGCGGGATTCCGGAAGACTCCGACGGGCGTGTGCCCCCGGTCCGCGAGCCGCCGGCTGAGCAGCCGCGCCACCTTCCCGTGCCCACCCGCGATCACGATCCTCATGCCCCGACGCTACGCCCCGACGCCCCCTCCCGCGCGGTCCCCGCGTCCCGCGGCCACCCGCAGACCGCTACCACCCACCTCGCGCGTGGTGGAGGCGACCCCGCCACGCGCAAGCCGCCACTGCCGGCTTCGCGCGTGGTGGAGGCGATGCGGGCCGTGGGTGGGGCGTGGTCGCGGGGCTCGTGTGTGGTGGCGGTGGTGCGGGCCGTGGGTGGCCCGTGGTCGCGGGCTCGCGTGTGGTGGAGGCGGTGCGCGCCATGCGGAGGCCGCTTCCGCGCAGCTCCCGCGCCACCGTGACCCGCCAGCTGCGTGCGTCAGGCGTGCCCTGCCCGTGCCGCTCCCGCTTGGAAGGGCCCCTTCCTATACGCGAAGCGATTGGAAGGGGCCCCTTCCAAGCGCCGCGCGGACAGGAAGGCGCTGCCCGTGCGGCGAAGGTGCGGCCGACCGCGAGGCCGAAGGCCCTCGTTCGGTGCGGCGCGGGCTGCCGACCGCGGACCTGGCAGCGACGCGTCAGCGAGCGATGTCTGGCGGGAGCGACGGTCCGCACCACCGCGGACCCGAGTCCATCATCGTGATTCTCACGCCGCCGAAACCGCCGGGCCGCGTCGCCGCAGCCACGTCGGGAGCTGGGAGGCCGTCATCGGGCGGGCGGCGTGCCAGCCCTGGGCCAGGTCGCAGCCGGCGTCCCGGAGCAGGTGCCACGTCGTGGCGTCCTCGACGCCCTCGGCGACCGTGCGGATGTGCAGTGCGCGGGCCAGGTCGATCGTGGAGCGGACGATGGCCGCGTCGTCGGCGTTGGCGGACATGCCGCGGACGAAGGACTGGTCGATCTTGATCTCGGAGATCGGCATGCGGCGCAGGTGCGTCAGGGACGAGTAGCCGGTGCCGAAGTCGTCCAGCGAGAGCGCGACTCCCAGGTCGGCGATGCGGCGCAGCGGCGGCTGAGCGCGGCGGAGATCGGCCAGGAGCGCGGTTTCCGTGACCTCGATCTGGAGCTGGTGCGGCGGCACCGCGTGCTCGGCCAGGCGCTGGGCGAGGTGGTCGACCAGCGTGTCGCTGTAGAGGTCGCGCGCGCTCACGTTCAGCGACACGCGCAGGTCGAGGCCGGCGCGGTTCCACTCCGCGAGCTGGGCGGTGACCCGGTCGATCATGAGCGTGGTCAGCATGTTCATGACCGGCGTGTGCTCGGCGAGCGCGATGATGTCCGGGGCCGGGACGGGGCCGCGGACCGGGTGGTGCCAGCGCAGCAGGGCCTCGACGCCTTCGACCTCGCCGGTGGTCAGGCTGACCTGGGGCTGGTAGTGGACTCCGATCCGGTCGCTGTCGGCCTCGACCGCCTGGCGCACGTCCGCGAGGAGGGCCAGCTGGCTGGGGCTGTTGCGGTCGGTGCGCGGGTCGTACGTCGCGATCGCGTCGCCGCGCTGCTTGGCCTCGCCGAGGGCGATGTCGGCGTGGCGCATCAGGGTGGCGAAGTCGTCGAAGCCGGTGGCCAGGCCGATCGACGCGGTCAGGTCGAGGCGCAGGCCGTCGACGAAGATCGGCTCGTTGACCCGCTGGATGACCTCGTCGGCGAGCGGGCACGGCCGGTCGGTCAGCGCCAGCACCGCGAACTCGTCGCCCGCGACCCGGGCGACCCCACCGGGGTACGGGCGGGGGAGGCGCTCGGCGATCGCCACCAGCAACTGGTCGCCGACGTCGTGGCCGAGCGCGTCGTTGATCAGCTTGAAGCGGTCGATGTCGATGATCATTAGCTGCGGGCGGTGGTCCGGGTGCTCCGCCGCGGCGGCGAGGAGGCGATCGTGCGCCGCCTTGAGGCCGGTGCGGTTGGCGAGGCCGGTGAGCGGGTCCAGCCGCGCCGCGGCCTCGCGGTCGGCCGACAGGCGGGCCATCCGCTGCACCGCGTACAACGGGATGAGCACCAGCGGCACGAAGATCATGTTGACGTACGCGGCGAACGCGAGCACCGGGCTCAGCACCAGCAGCGCCGAGGTGAAGATCACCTGCTCACGCCCGGCGGCGGGGCCCCGTGGCACCCGCCCGAGGTGGCGCAGGTGTGCCGCGATCGCCCTGAGCAGGCCGTAGACGGCGAGCCAGACGGCGGCCGCGCCGACCATCGAGAGCGCGTCGAGGACGAGGTCGCTCGGCCCCTGCCGGTCGTACGGGTCGGGATGGCCGAGCCAGAGCACGGCCGACGCGGCCGCGAACGCGAGGGTACGGCGGGCTCCGTCGAGCAGCGCCTCGACGGCGGAGAGGCGCAAGCGCCAGGCGACGACCGCCACGGAGGCGACCTCGACGACGACCGCCGGGCCGAGGCCCCAGGTGAAGAGGATCGCGAAGGCGAAGCAGAGCGTCGGTGAGATGATCACCTTTCGCCCGGTCGGCCCGGCCAGGGCGGTGAAGGCCTGCGTACCGGCGAGCAGCGAGAGCAGCGCCATCACCCAGAGCTTCGGGTCGCCGGCCGCCGCGTCGACCGTCTGGCCGAGGTGCGCCACGAGTACGGAGCCGGCGCCGGCCAGGAGCAGCACGGCGAAGACCACGAGCACCCGGCGGCGTGGCCCGCGCTCCGCGGTGGGGAGGACCGCGGTGGCCACAGCAATTCTCCAATCCCGCGCACCCCGGGGCGGCGCGCGAACGGCCACTCTATCCGGCCAAGGTGATGATCAAATCCGCTTTGTCCGGGTTTGACGGGGACGCCGTGGCCGCAGTCACCGTCACGGTGCGTTACGGAAGGGCGGAGGCAACGGCCGCGGCGACCGGGATGTCGTCACGCAGCGACACGACCGCGACGACGGCCCGCAGCGGCAGCGGCCCGTACAGGTGGGGGAAGAGCGCGCCGCCCCGCGACACCTCCCAGCGCAGCGCGTCGCCGAGCGCGTCCGGGTCCACGCTGAGCATCGTCAACCCCTTCTGGCCGGCGAATATCCGCTCCGCCGTCGCCACCACCTGATCCGCGGCCGAGAAGTGGATGAACCCGTCCCGCAGGTCGTCCCCGGACCCCCGGTACACCCCGGCCGCCTCGGCGGCCCGCCAGTCGGCGGTCGGCAGCAACTTGTAGATCACCGTTCCGAGACTAGTGACCCACGGGCCATCCGGAACCGCGACCGGCCGTGACCGGCAACCACGCCGGTGTCACGTGCCGTCACGCTCGGTGAGGGTGACGGGCCGGGCCTTGCACGCGCGCCGGGCCGCTCTTCGCGCCGCCGTGCGACGTCGTCTACGCCTGTGCGCGCGGCGGTGACCGGTCGTGCGCGGCGCGGTGGCGTGCGCATGCCGCCAGGTCGGCGGGGGTGAGGCCGCGGCGTGGGTCGACCCGCTGGAGCAGCGCCGGTGCCGGATGGCAGGCGGCGATCCAGGCCCGGTCGCGGTCGGTGATCTCGTCGTCCAGCCACGCGAAAGGGCGTCCCGCCGCCCAGGCGACGAGGCCGCGGGTCTTCCAGTGCACGCCGGCCGGCGCGGGCGGTTCGTCGTCCGGCCAGTCGACCACCGGGAGGGCGGGCAGGCCGAGGACCGGCGCGATCACCTCGTTCGCCTCGGTGCCCCAGGTGGTCGCCCACACCAGCTCGCACCGCAGAGCGCGCAGCCGGGGACCGTCGGCCGGGTCGAGGCGACGCAGGAGCGGGTTGCCGCCTGCCGCCGGCGCGGATCGCCGACCGCCGGGGCGGTCGGCGAAGGGGGAGGAGCGTGCCGTCGACGTCCAGGAAGACCAGCATCAGGTCGCGGCCGGGAGGGTGCGGTCCAGGAAGGCGTTGCCGAACGTGCCGGTGGGGTCGACGCGGGCTCGGAGCGCGGCGAAGTCCGCCCCGCGCGGATACCGCGGCGCCGTCAGGAAGCACTTGCCCCAGTGCGGGCGGGCCCCGAGCGGCAGGAGCGCGGCCTCGATCGCCGGCAGCAGCGCGTACACCCGGTCCGGGTCCTTGACCCACGTGAAGTGGATGCCGACGGCGTCCGTGCCGTACGCGCCGCTGAGCCAGAGGTCGTCCGCCGCGACCGTGCGGAGTTCCGAGACCTGGAGGACGGGCTTGATCGACGGGCCGAGCCGCCGCAGGGCGGCGAAGGCCTCGGCCGCCGCCGGCCGCGGGAGCAGATATTCGCTCTGCAGCTCCTCGCCCCGGCTCGGCGTGAACGCGAGCCGGAAGTGCGGCAGCCGCTCGTGCCACGGCCCCGCCGCGCCGAGCTGCGGCGTCACCGACTCCGGACGGCCGCCGGCGAGCATGTGGACGGTGGTCGTCGCCGGTGCGGCGCCGAACAGTGTCCCCGGCAGGCTCGTGCGGCTCTTGAGCCACACCTGGTCGACCTCGTCGCTCACCCAGTCCAGGAACAGGCTCACGCTGTACGCGCTCGCGGTGACCGCGTCGAACTCGGCGGTGGCGACCGACCACGGGAGCCCGCGGTACACCGCCTGCGCGACCGCGTACGCCGGCTCGACGTCGAGGGTGACCCGCACGGCGACGCCGAGGGCGCCGAGCGCGACGACGCTGCCGGCGAAGTCCGGCTCGCCGCGAGCTACCCGGCGCAGCGCGCCGTCGGGTCCGATGAGCTCGACCGCCCGTACCGCGGTCGCCAGTGACCCGTTGTGGTCGCCCGAACCGTGCGTGCCCGTCGCGACCGCGCCGCCGACGGTGATGTGGGGCAGGGAGGCCAGGTTGGCGAGGGCCCAGCCGCGCGCGTCGAGCTCCGTCGCGATCTCGCCGTAGAGCGCGCCGGCACCGACCGTGACCGTGCGTTCGGCCTCGTCGAGCACGAGGTCCATCGGGATGGCGCGGGTCGACAGCAGGATGCCGGCGGAGTCCGCGACGTCGGTGAACGAGTGCCGGGAGCCGAGCGGACGGACGTGCTCGGCGGCCGCCACGATCTCCTGCGCCTCCGGGATCGTGCTCGGCCGCGCGACCCGGACGGCGCGGTACGCGTGGCTGCGGGCCCAGTTCCATTCCATGGGCCTCCACGCTAGAGCGCTCAGCGCCGTGTCGGGAACCGTGTCTGCCCGGGTACGTTGCGCGACGCGAGCCCGTGCGGGTCCGGCTGCGCGGGCGGGGTCTCGGCGGGGCGGGCGGCCATCCGGCTCGCCAGGTACGCGGCGCCGGCCCGGTCGTCGGCGGTCGGCGCGGCCAGCACGGCGTAGATCAGCGCGATCACGACGAGGATCACCGCGAGGATGATCGGGACGAGCAGGCTCGACGCGGTGGCGCCGGAGACCTGGGACTCGAGGTCGCGGTGCTCGGCCGACATCGCGTACATGCCGGTGAAGTGCATGCCGTTGACCGCGATTCCCATGATCAGCGCGGAGCCGACGACGGCCCCGGTGCCCTTGACGTTGCCGGCGAGCCAGAGGGCGACGCTGGCGGCGACCACCGCGATCGCGATCGAGAGGCCCACCCGGACCGGGTCGTAGTGGATCTCCGCGTTGACGCGCATCGCCGCCATGCCGGTGTAGTGCATCGCCGCGACGCCGAGCCCGGAGACCACGCCGCCGACGATCACCTTGACCAGCCTCGGCCGGCCCAGACCGGCGATCAGCAGGCCGACGCCGACCATCACGATCGCGATGACCGCGCTGGCGGCGGTGAGCGCCACGTCGTAGCGGATCCGCTCGCCGGTGACGGAGAAGCCGAGCATCGCCACGAAGTGCATGCTCCAGATGGCCGTGCCGCCGATCGCCCACGCGGCGAGCATGAGCCACCAGGCGCGTTGGGCGGTGCCGCTCGCCTCGCGGGCACGCAGGGCACAGATGAGGCCGAGCAGCGAGCCGAGCACCGACAGCGCGTAGCTGAGCGTCGGCGTGATCGGACCGTAACCGAAGTGATCGATGTGTGCCATGATCCCTGTTCCGTCCTCGGGCGCGGGTGCGCGGACAACGATGTCCTACCGATGGGACGACCGCCATGCGCTGTTCGGCCAAAAGCCGCAGCGTGACGCGATGGTCACGCGCTCGACAACGCCTTCGTGCGCCGCTCGCTCGGACCGTCACAGGGCGGCGCCGGCCGGGTGCGCGGCGTCGACACGTGCGCCACGCCGCCGGCCTGCCCGACCGCGCGGGGTCCACAATGGCCCGACGCGCGACGGGGCCGTCGTGTCACGCCGGCGTGAACGACTCCGCGGTGCGGGCTGGCCCGGCCAGCGTCGCCTCCAGCCGGCGGGCCGCGTCGAGGTGGTCGGCGGTCCAGATCACCCGTACCGCCGTCGCCGTCGCGGTGCCGTCGTCGCCGGCCAGGTCGCGCCGGACGGCGTCGAGAAGCTGGCCGTCGGTGGCGAGGTCCGGCGGTGCCGGCGACGGCGCGTGGCGGCGGCCGACGATGCTGGCGGCGAGGTCGGCGTACCACCGCTCGACGGCTCCGCTGCTCGCCATCAGCAGCGTCCGGGCGGCGGCGCGGTCGCCCTCGGCCGGGTCGTCGCGCCGCCACAGGTCGAGCACCGCGTCGGCGGCGAGGCGCAGGCCCGTGACGCCGTTGACGAGGCTGGTCAGGTCGGCCAGGGGCATGGGCTTGGCACCCTGCTCGATGAGGTACGTGCGGAACGTGTCGTCGAGCCGGCGCGACGCGGCCGCCGCGCGCTGGGCCGCGCCGGTCGGTGGCGGCGGGCGGCTGGCGGCGGCGCCGCCGTCGCAGCAGAGCGCCGCGTACGCGACCGCGGCGTGCAGGTACCGCGCGCTCGCGTCGTACGCGTCCGCCAGCGCGTGGCGCAGCGCGGTCCGGGCCCCGCGGGGCCACAGCAACACCCCGACGACGATGCTGATGGCCACCCCGATCGCGACGTCCTCGATCCGGATCAGTCCGAGCTGCCACCCCGCCGGCTGGATGATGTTGAACAGGATGAGCAGCGTGACGGTGAACGCCGCCTGCCCGGCGGCGAACGAGATCAGCGCCGGCGCGATCCCGGCCATCAGCACCGCGAGGGGCAGAAGCGGCCAGAGTACGGTCGTGTCACTGCCGATCCCGATCAGGATCGCCGCGCCGATCACGAACCCGGCGACGGTCCCGAGCATCGCCCGCACCGCGTTCTGCCCGGTGCTGAGCGCGTTCGAGCGCAGCACGGCGAGGGTGCCGAAGATGACCCAGAAGGAGTGCTGCACGCCGGTGTAGTGCGCGACCAGCACCGCGATGGCCACCCCGACGGCGCCGCGCAGGCTGTTGTGCAGCCAGGTGGAGTGCCGCTGGAGGTGCGCGGCGGCCCGTTCCCGCGCGGCGGTGAGCGGCCCCGCGACCCCGCCGGGCTGCTGCCCGAGCAACCGCTGGGCCCAGGTCCGCCGCTCGGCGGCGACGCTCGCCTCCACGTCCCGCGCCACGAGCCCGATCGCGTGGCTCACCTCCTGGACGCGGAAGCTGGGTTCGAGCGCGCTGACGAACTCCTCGACCGGCCGCAGACCGACCGGCTCCGCGTCGGAGCCACGCCCACCGACCCGCCCGTCCCCGCCGGCCCCGGCGGACCCCCCGGCCCGCCTTTCGTCGCTGATGTCCGGGCGGTTGACGTCCGCGCCGCTGAGGTCCGGGTCGCTGACGCCAGCGTCGCTGGCGTTCGGGCCGCGGAGGTCCGGGTCGCTGACGCCAGCGTCGCTGGCGTGCGGGCCGCTGAGGTTCGGGTCGCTGACGTCCGCGCCGCTGGCGTTCGGGCCGGTGACGGCAGCGCGGCGGACGTCCGGGCCGGTGCCGCGGTGACGGCCCCCTCGCCCGCGGTCCGGTCCGTTCGTGGGGTCGCCGTCCGGCAGGGCGGCGGTGGTGGTGTGCCCGGCGCGACCGATGGCGGCGGTCGCGCGGGTGACCGGCAGCGACACCGTCGCCTCGCGGGCCATCGTGGCGACCGCGCGCCGCAATGTCTCCCGCGACGTGTGCAGCGGCTCCGTGGACCGGTGCGGATGCGCCAGCAGGGTCGCGCTCTCGTCCAGCACCGCGGCGGCCGCCTCCTTCGCCGCGCAGGCCGCGGCCGTGCCGGTCGGGCCGGCGGCGCGGTGGGCGAGGATCTGGCGGATCCAGGCCAGCTCGTCGACCAGGCGGACGCGGGTCCGGGCCGAGGTCGTCAGCCCGGTCGGCCGGTGCGGCGTGGCGAGGAACGCGCCGTGCAGCCGGTCCACCGCGGCGTCGGCGCGGGCGGCGATCGCGTCGTACTCCTTGTCGGAGACCGTGCCGCGTGCCTTGGCCGCGCCGGCGCGCAGCCGGGCGGCGAGGGCCCGCGCCGCCATGACCATCTCCGCCCGCAGCGGGTCCGCCGTCGGCGCCGGCCACAGGAAGCGGATCGCCAGCAGCGCCGCCCCCGCCGCCAGGCCCCAGCCGGCGAGGCGCGGGACGACCGCCTCGGGGCCGGCCGGCAGCGACACCGACAGGATGACGCCGAGCAGCAGCGACAGGCTGGCGCTCGCCAGCACCGAGCTGACCACGCCGGAGAAGAGGATCCCGAACGCGACGAGGGCGGTCACCGGGGCCGAGAGCCAGATGTACGGGGAGACCAGCGTGCCCACCATGATCAGCACGCCGCCGGTGACGACGAGCGCCACCTCGGCCTGGATCCGCTCGTGCATCGGCCCGCCGAACTCGACCAGCAGCACCTGGCAGAACGCGCCGATGGCGGCGAACGTGGCGAGCTGGATGTCGCCGATGCCGAGGATCCCGATGGCGAACACGCTCGGCACCACGATCGCGGCGCGGGCCGCGCGCCGGACCGCGCCGTCGTCGCGGAGCCGGCGGGCGTACGCCGCGGTGGCGCGCCGCACCGCCGCTGCGACCATTGCCTCCCCGCCCGATAACCGACATAAGGGGATTTACGAAGCTTTCTCCCCAGGGTACAGCGGTACGGCCGTCCGGTGGCCGAGAGCGGCCGTCCGCGCCTCGATCGCGTGCACCACGGCCGCCATGTCCCGCGAGCCGTGGCCCAGCGCCAGCGTCTCGGCGTAGAGCGCGTGCGCCGCGTCGAGCAGCGGCGAGGCCAGCCCCGGGCGGCGCGCCGCCTCGGCGACGAGCCGGTTGTTGTCGAGCACGTTGGTGATCGACGCCTGTACCGAGAAGTCCCGGTCGACCAGCTTGCGTCCCTTGACCCGGGAGACCGCGCTGGCCATCGGCCCCGCGTCCAGCACCGACACCACCTGCTCCAGATCGAGCCCGTGACCGGCGGCGAAGTGGACCGCCTCGGCGAGCCCGGTGACCATCGTGATCAGGAACAGGTTGACGGCCAGCTTCATGGTCAGCGCGTGCGGCACCGGTCCGCAGACCACCGACTCGCGGCACATCGGTCGCAGCAGCGGCCGGACCACCCCGACCGCCCCCGGGTCGCCGGCGAGCATCGCGACCAGTTCGCCGGCCTCGGCGGGCTTGCGCGACCCGGACACCGGGGCCTCGACGTACCGGCCGCCGCCGGCCACGATCCGGCCCTCCAGTAACGCCGAGTACGCGGGGGATGTGGTGCCCATGTGGACAATGATCTTGTCCACGACGGACACGCCGTCGAGGACGGCGTCGATGGCCGGCGCGTCGGCCAGCATCAGCATGGTGACGTCCGCGGCCGCGACCACCTCCGCCGGTGTGCCGGCCACCGTCGCGCCGGCCGCGGCGAGCGGCGCGCACCGCCCGGCCGTCCGGTTCCAGACCACCAGCGGTGTGCCGGCCCGCGCCAGGTTGAGCGCCATCGCCTCGCCCATGACCCCGAGCCCGATGAATCCGACCCGCACGCCACTACCTCCCTTCCTTCGGCTTATGACGGGCGTCATAATACTGAGGTTATGACGACTGTCATAGCTCCCTGGGAGATCGCCGCCGCGACGGCGGCCGACCGGCACGCCGTCGAACGGCTCTTCGCCGCCTGTGCCGCCGAGACCCTCCGGCTGCGGTTCCTCGGCCGGGTGGCGGGGCCGCCGGCCGCGTATCTGGACGCCGTGCTCGCCGCGACACCCGAGGAGCACGACGCGGTCGTCGCCCGACCGACCCGGACCGCGCCGGACGGCGGACCGCCGCCGGCCGTGGTGGGCCTCGCGAGCCTCGGTGCCGGCGACCCGCCCGAGCTGGGCGTGCTGGTCGCGGACGGCTGGCAACGGCGCGGGGTCGGCGCCGCTATGGTGGGTGCGGTGCTCCGCCGGGCACGCGACCGGGGCGTGCGCACCGTCGCGGCGCGGGTCCTGCCCGGCCGGTCCGCGCTGCTCGCGCCGCTGGCCCGGCGCCTGGAACCGGTCCGCTGGGAGTGGGCACCCGACTGCCTGACCGGGGTGTTCGCGTTGCGAGGAGGTGCCGCATGGGAGCCCGCGGACCGCGGGAGCGGATGGTGTTCAGCGCGGCCCAGCTGATCCGCCGGGACGGCGTGGCCGCGACGGGGCTGCGCGAGGTCGTCGCGCACGCCGAGGCGCCGCGCGGGTCGCTCCAGCACTACTTCCCGGGCGGCAAGGAGCAGCTCGTCAACGAGGCGGTCGGCTGGGCCGGCCGGTACGCCGCCGGCCGCGTCGCCAGGTTCCTCGCCGGCATGGCGAAGCCGACCCCGGCCAAGCTCTTCGCCGCGATGGTCCGGCAGTGGATCGACGAGTTCCAGACCATCGGGTACGGCCAGGGCTGCCCCGTCGCCGCCGCCACCGTCGACGCGTCCGGGACCTCGGAGTCCACCCGCACGGCGGCCGCCGCCGCGTTCGCGACCTGGCGGGCCCCGGTCGCCGCCGCCCTCGTCGACATGGGCGTCCCGGCCCGCAAGGCGACCTCGGCCGCGACCCTGATGATCAGCGCGATCGAGGGCGCCATCCTCATCGCCCGCGCCGAGCAGGACGTCCGCGCGCTCACGACGGTGTCCCGCGAGCTGGGCCCCCTCCTCGACAGCTACGCCAACGACCGCCCCCGACCGCGTTAGGAAGGGCCCCTTCCTATGCATGGAGCGATAGGAAGGGGCCCTTCCTAACGCCGGGTCGCCGGTGGCCACGCGGGCGGGGCCCGGCCGGCGCCGTCGCGGCCGTCAGGCGTGGCCGGCGGGACGGTCCGCGGGTGCCGCCGGCGCCGGTGACGGGTCGGTGCCCGCCAGAGTGTCGCCGGGCCGGAGCAGGAGGAGCGGCACCGTCGCCGCCAGTTGGGCGAGCGCGACCAGCAGCAGGACGCCGCGCGGCGCCACCGCCGCGGTCAGCAGACCGGTGGCGGCCGCGCCGAGGGCGTACGCGCCGACCTTGAGGCTGGCGGCGGTGGCGACGACCTGCCCGTACCGGCCGTCGGGGACGCACCGCTGGCGGACCGCGAGGGTCGCCGCGAGCACCGGCCCCTCCGCGACGCCGCCGGCGGCGGCCAGGGCGAGCGCCACCGGCAGGTTCGGCGCCAGCGCCGCCGCGCCGAGGGCGGCACCCAGACCCGCCAGGGAGGCGGCGAGCACCGACGGCGGCGGGAAGCGCCGCAGCAACCGGGCCGAGGCCGCCGCGCCGACCAGCGACCCCGCCGACAGCGCCGTGAGCAGCCACGCCCCGTGCGCGGTCGGGTGTCCGAACTCGACGGCCAGCAGCGGGAACGTCACCGGCAGCAGGCCCGTGGCGCCGTGCCCGACCGTGGTCGAGACCGTCGTCGCGCGCAGCGCGGGCAGGCGCCAGAGCAGGGCCGTGCCGTCGCGGACCGCCGCCGCCAGGCGCTCCGGGCGGGCGGCCACGGCGGGTGGCGGCATGGGGGCCAGCGTGGCCAGGGCGACACCGGCCGCGGCCACCGCGGCGGCCGCGGCCAGCGCCGGGGCGGCGCCGGCGAGGCCCGCCATGGCGGCCACCAGCGCGGGCCCGGCGATCCCGGCGAGGTCGTAGCTGACCGCGTCGGCCGCGTTGACGCGCGGCAGCCGGTCGCCGCGGGCGACGCGGGGGAGAAGCGTGCTGAACCCTCCGGTGAGGACCGGTGCGGTGACCCCGGCGAGGAGCCCGAGCGCGACGAGGACGGCCCCCGGCGCGTGCCCCGCGAGCAGCAGGATGCCGGTGAGCGCGCCGGCCAGCACCGCCTGGTTGGCCACGAACAGCGCGCGCGGCGCCGCCAGCCGGTCCAGGTGGGCACCGAGGATCGGGCCGGTGACCAGGGTGGGCAGCGCGAACGCGGCGACCACCAGGCCCGCGAGCGCGGCGTCGTCGGTCCGGGCCACGAGGTGCAGGACCACCGCGACGGCGGCCGCCTCGTTGGCGAGCCGAGCGGCGGTGGCGGCGGTGAGGACCCGGGTCACCGCCGTAACGGGTTGCACGGCGAGTACCGTAACAGTCGTGCGCTTCGGATTCACCCGCTGGGCCGACCTCGCGGTCGCGCTGACCAACACCGCGCCGGGTCCCCGGCACGGCGACCTGCTCGCCGCGCCGGACGACCTCGTGGCCCTGCTGCGCGCGCACGGCGAGCCGGAGCCGGTGGAGGCGGGCGACGGCGACCTGCGTGACGCGCGGGCCGCGCGGGCCGCGTTCGACGGCATCTTCGCGGCCGGCGGCGACGCGACCGCGCTGACCGGGCGGATCAACGCCCTCCTCGACCGCACGGCCCGGCCGCGGCTGGTCGCCCACGACGGCGTGCCGCCGCACCTGCACGTCGCCGCCCCCGGCGCGAGCTGGGGCGACTGGCTGGCGGCGTCCGGTGCGACGGCCCTCGCCCTGCTCGTCGCCGAGCACGGCGTCGACGTGCTCGGGCGGTGCGCCGCACCGGACTGCGGCCACGCGATCCTGCGGACCGGGCCCGGCCCGGCGCGCCGGTTCTGCTCGCCCACCTGCGCCAGCCGAACCCGCGTCGCCGCGCACCGGGCCCGCCGCCGCTGACGGCCGGAAGGGGCGTCAGCCCACCGTCACGCCGCCGTCCGGCTGCCGCACGCACGCGACGCTGCGCGCCGTCGCGGTTGCCGCGCCGGCGAGGCACCGGCCGAGCACCTGGTGGCCGGAGGCGTTCGGGTGCCACGACTCCTGGCAGGTCTGGAAGTAGGTCACGCAGGTGTTCGCGATGCGCTGGATCGCGATCTTGTCCTTCCCGGACAGGCTCGTCACCGGTACGCCGGTCGGCCCGTCCTGGAGCCGGATCGGCGTCGCGAGCGTCCCGGCCGGGCTCGCGTCGCCCTCGCAGAGCCGCGCTCCGTCGAACGCGCGCTGCACGTTGAGGTACACGACGTCGCCGGGAAGCGCGGCGTGGCCGGCCCGCACGATCGCGCCGAGGTTCGCCGAGAACCAGTGCCCCGCCGCGAGGCTGGCGCGGTGGACGGGGCATCCGGCCGCGTACCGCTCGGCACCCAGGGCCCGGAACTTGTCGCGGTCGTCGGCCCGCCCGTCCTCGGTCCAGAACCGCGGCGCGAGGTCGAACGGCAGCGGGTTGGTGTAGTCCTGGAGCACGATCCGGTGCTGCCCGTCGGCGTCCACCTCGGCGAGCGTCGCCGCGATCTGCCGCACCGCGGCGACCGTCTCCTGGGTCGCGGCGGCGAGCTGGGCCTCCGTGGCCAGGTCGCCGGTCGCGCACGGTGCCTGCTCGACCGGCCCGTTGAGGTAGGCCCAGAACTCCCACCAGCCCGTCCACGCGTCGGCGATGAACCGGTTGGCGCACTTCTCCGCGACGCCGCCGAACGTGAACTGGCTGTTGTTGGAGCCCAGCCCGACCAGGACCAGGTCGATGTCGTGGGTGCGGCTCACGGCCCGCAGCTGGTCCAGCTGGGCGGCCACGGTACGGCCCTTCGCGCGCGCCGCCGACGCGGTGGCGATGTCGGCGGGCTGCCCGCCCGAGCAGGCGAGGTTGAACCGCGCGTCGATGCCGGGCAGCGCGGCCACCTGGATCGAGGCGTTCGCCGACCGGTGACAGAAGTACGCGTTGCTGTTCGGCGCCGACCAGCCCGGGAAGCCCTGGGCGGTGCCGTTGACGTCGACGACGGGCTGGTACGCCCCGGCGCCCTCGCCGCTGACGAAGCTGTCGCCGAGCGCGACGGCGGCGGTGGGCAGCGCGGCGGACGCGGGCGGGCCGGCCACCACCACACCGGCCGCGGCCGCGAGGGCGACCAGGGCGAGCGCGGCGGCGGCCGGGTACGCGGAACGGCGCATGCGACCTCCAGAGCGAACGTGAAGGAAACTCGTGAGATCGCGATCACACCACGATGGTGCGACGGCCGTCAATGTCTGGGCTACCCGCGCAGCGCCGCCATGGTCGCGGCGGTCAGCTCCCGCGGCGCCTCGCCGGGCCGGACCAGCACCACCGGCGTGGTCGTGGCGGCGGTCAGCGCGGCCGTGAAGCTGCCGTCGGCGAACTGGGCGACCGGCCCGCGCGGCGACGGCCCGACCACCACCCGCAGCGCGCCGGTGGCGGCGGCGTGCGCGGCGAGGACCCGCCCGGCGGCCGCGTGGTCGCCGACGCTGTGCAGCAGCTGGCCGGTCGCGGCGACGCCCCGCGCGACCAGGCGGTCCAGGTGCGCGGTGAGGGCGGCGCGGGCGGTCGCGTTGTCCTGCGGGTCGATCGCCAGCTCCTCGACCACCACCGTCTCGCGCACGTGCACGACCTCCAGCGGCGCGGCCAGGCCCCGCGCGACCTCGGCGGCGGCGTCGACGGTCGCCGCGGCGTCCGGGGTCGCGCCGACCGCGACCACGACCGCCGGCCGGCCGCCCGGCGCCGCGCCGACCCGCTCCAGCCGCGGACCCTCCGGCGTGGCGAGCCGCCGCTCGGCCGCGCCGAGCAGCCGGTGGCCGCTGGCCAGCACACCGATCGCGAGCAGGAACGTCACGCCGCCGACCCAGAACGGCACGCCGAGCGACGTCGCGTCGGCGATCTCGCCGGCGACGAGCGGCGCCAGGCCGCCGCCGATGAAGCGCACGAAGCCGTACGCGGAGGAGGCGATGGGCCGCTCGACCGGCGAGACCAGCATGACCGCCTGGGTGGTCAGTGTGTTGTTGATGCCGATGAACGCGCCGCTGACGATCACCGCGACGATCACGGCGGCCGGCGTGTCGACGCCGGCGGCGATCACCGCCATCACGACGGCCAGCGCGGCGAGGTTGGCGTAGAGGACCGGCGCGGTGCCGAACCGGGCCTGCAGGCGTGGCGCGACGAACACGCTGAACGCCGCCACGAGCAGCCCCCAGGCCGTGAAGACCAGGCCCAGCTCGCGGGCACCCAGCTCCATCGGGTACGGCGCGTACCCGAGCATGGTGAAGAAGCCCCAGTTGTAGAGCAACGCCGTCAGTCCCATGATCAGCAGGCCGCGGTGCCGCAGGGCCTTGAGCGGGGCGGCCAGGCTGGTCTTGCGTTCGGGTGTGGGCAGCGACGGCACGAAGACGACGGTGGCGACCAGCGCGATCGCCATCAGCGCGGAGACGCCGAAGAACGGGCCCTTCCAGCTGATCTCGCCCAGGAACCCGCCGAGGAGCGGGCCGACCGCGATGCCGAGGCCGAGCGCCGTCTCGTACAGGATGATGGCCCCCGCGAAGCCGCCGCTCGCGGACGCGACGATGACCGCGAGGCTGGTGGCGATGAACAGCGCGTTGCCCAGGCCCCAGCCCGCCCGGAAGCCGACGATCCCGCCGATCGAGTCGGAGGCGCCGGCCAGCGCGGCGAACGCCACGATCAGCAGCAGGCCGACGACGAGGGTGCGCTTCGGCCCGATCCGGCTGGAGATCGCGCCGACGACCAGCATCGCCACCGCGGTCACGACGAGGTAGCTGGTGAACAGCAGCGACACCTCGCTCGGCGTCGCGTTCAGGTCCTCGGCCATCGCCGGAAGGATCGGGTCGACCAGGCCGATGCCCATGAACGAGATGACACAGGCGAACGCCACCGCCCAGACGGCGCGGGGCTGCCGGAACGGGCTGGTCCCGGCGGGAGCGTGTGATGCGGACACGGGCTCTCCAGATCTCACGGGGTGCGCATAGCTGTATTATGCAGCTAAATGTCCGCGAGCGGCAAAGCACCGCGATGAGGATCACGCCGGTGAAAGGAAGGGGCCCTTGTTAACGCCAGGCGTTAACAAGGGCCCCTTCCCTTTCACCGGCGTGCCGGCTCAGCCGAGGTCGACGGCGACCAGCCGCGCCGCGTCCGCGGTCGCGTCGTCGGTGGCCTGCTGGGCCTTGCGCTCCGCGTCGACGATCTGCTCGTACGCCGTGACCTCCCGGTCCACGTCGGCGTCCGACCAGCCGAGGATCTCGCCCATCAGCCGCGCCGCCCGGGGTGCCGCCTGCACACCGCGGCTGAACGTCTCGAAGCTCGCCCGCGTCCGCCGGGTCAGCACGTCCTCCAGGTGCAGGGCACCCTCGTGAGTGGCCGCGTACACGACCTCGGCACCCAGGTAGTCGTCGGCACCGGGGAGCGGCTCGGCCAGCTGCGGGTCGCGGTCGACCAGGTCCAGCAGGTCGAAGATCATCGAGCCGTACCGGTTGAGCAGGTGTTCGACCCGCGTCACGTGCAGGTGGTGCGTCTCGGCCAGCTCGTGCCGCTGGTTCCACAGTGCACGGTAGCCGTCGGCGCCGACCAGCGGGACGTCGCGGGTCACCGACGCCGGCACGTTCTCCCGGTCCAGGCCGCGGACCGCCTCGTCCACGGTGTCCTCGGCCATCTTGCGGTACGTCGTGTACTTGCCGCCGGCGACCACCACCAGCCCCGGTACGGGGCGGGCCACCGAGTGGTCGCGGGAGAGCTTGCTGGTCGTCTCGGAGGCGCCGGCCACCAGCGGACGCAGGCCCGCGTACACGCCCTCGATGTCGGCCTCGGTGAGCGGCTCGGCCAGCACGCGGTTGACGTGTTCGAGCAGGTACGCGATGTCCGCCGCCGTGGCGGCCGGGTTGGCCTTGTCGAGGTTCCAGTCGGTGTCGGTGGTGCCGATCAGCCAGTGCCGGCCCCACGGGATCACGAACAGCACGCTGGTCTCGGTGCGCAGGATCAGGCCCGTGTCCAGCGCGATCCGGTCGCGCGGCACGGTGAAGTGCACGCCCTTCGACGCGCGGACGTGGAACTCGCCCGGCGTGTCCGCGAGCTGCTGCGTGTCGTCGGTCCACACGCCGGTCGCGTTGATCACCTGCTTGGCGTGGATCTCGTACGTCCGGCCGGTGATCAGGTCCTCGATCAGCGCGCCGGTGATGTGGTCGCCCTCGCGCAGGTAGTCGAGCACCTTCGCGCGGTTGGCGACCTTGGCGCCGTACGTGGCGGCGGTGCGGACCACCGTCAGCGTGTGCCGGGCGTCGTCGACCTGGCCGTCGTAGTACTGCACCGCGCCGACGAGCGCCGACTTCTTGAGCCCCGGCGCCACCTTCAGCGCGCCGCGCCGGGTCAGGTGCCGGTGGTGGGGCAGGCCCCGCGAGGTGCCGGAGGTGATGCCCATCGTGTCGTAGAGGATCAGGCCGCTGCCGACGTACGGCCGCTCCCAGAACCGGTGCTTGAGCGGGTACAGGAACCGCACCGGGTGCACCAGGTGCGGCGCGATCCGCTGCAGCAGCAGCCCGCGCTCCCGCAGCGACTCGGCGACCAGGCCGAACTCCAGCTGCTCCAGATAGCGCAGCCCGCCGTGCATCAGCTTGCTCGACCGGCTCGACGTGCCCGACGCCCAGTCCCGTGCCTCGACGAGGCCCGTCGACAGGCCGCGGGTCGCCGCGTCGAGCGCGCAGCCGGCGCCGACCACGCCACCGCCCACGACGAGGATGTCGAGTTCGTCTTCCGCCATCTCGGCCAACGCCCGGGAGCGCTGCTCCGGGTTGAGTGCGGTGGCTTCCACTGCGTACCTCCCGATGAGGGGCGCCGCCCGGTCGGCGGCGCCCCGGATCTCGCGGCGTCAGTCGACCTCGAGCCAGTTCATGGTCCGGTCGACCGCCTTCTTCCAGTTCTTGTAGCCCTCGTCCCGCTGCTGGTCGGACCATTGCGGGTTCCAGCGCCGGTCCTCGTGCCAGTGCGCGCGCAGCTCGTCCACGGAGTTCCAGAACTTCACGGCCAGGCCCGCGGCGTACGCGGCGCCGAGCGCGGTGGTCTCCGCGACGACCGGCCGGCTGACCGGGACGCCGAGGATGTCGGCCTGCATCTGCATCGCCAGGTCGTTGGCGGTGACGCCGCCGTCGACCTTGAGGATGTCGAGCGTGACGCCCGAGTCCTTCTGCGCGGCCTCGACCACGTCCTTGGACTGGTAGCAGATCGCCTCGAGCGTGGCCCGGGCCAGGTGCGCGGCGGTGTTGAACCGGGACAGGCCCACGATCGCGCCGCGGGCGTCGGACTTCCAGTACGGCGCGAACAGGCCCGAGAACGCCGGGACGAAGTAGACGCCTCCGTTGTCCGCTACCTGGCCGGCCAGCGCCTCGCTGTCCGCCGCCGTCTTGATCAGGCCGAGCTGGTCGCGCAGCCACTGCACGGCCGAGCCGGTGACGGCGATCGAGCCCTCCAGGGCGTACACCGCGTCGGCGTCGCCAAGCTTGTAGCAGACCGTGGTGATCAGACCGGCCTTCGACCGGACCGCCTCGTGGCCGGTGTTCAGCAGCAGGAAGTTGCCCGTGCCGTAGGTGTTCTTCGCCTCGCCGACGTTGAAGCACGCCTGGCCGACCGTGGCCGCCTGCTGGTCGCCGAGCGCCGCCGGCAGCGGCACCTCGCCCTGCAGCATCCGGGTGGGTCGGGTCAGGCCGTACAGGTGCGGGTCCGACGACGGCCGGATCTCCGGCAGCATGGCCCGCGGGATGGTGAAGAAGGAGAGCAGCTCGTCGTCCCAGTCGAGCGTCTCCAGGTTCATCAGCATCGTCCGGCTGGCGTTGGTGACGTCGGTGATGTGCAGCCCGCCGTCGCGTCCGCCGGTCAGGTTCCAGAGCAGCCAGGTGTCGATGTTGCCGAAGACCACCTCGCCGTTCTCGGCGGCCTCGCGGACGCCGTCGACGTTCTCCAGGATCCACTGGATCTTCCCGCCGGAGAAGTAGGTCGCAGGCGGCAGGCCGGCCTTGCGCCGGATCACGTCGCCCCGGCCGTCCCGGTCGAGCGCCGCCGCGATCCGGTCGGTCCGGGTGTCCTGCCAGACGATCGCGTTGTAGACCGGCCGCCCGGTGCGGCGGTTCCACACGACCGTCGTCTCGCGCTGGTTCGTGATCCCGCACGCGGCGAGGTCCGGCGCCGACAGGTTCTGCCGCTGCATCGCCGTGACGATGGCCTCCTGCGTGCGCTGCCAGATCTCCAGCGGGTCGTGCTCGACCCAGCCGGCCCGCGGCAGGATCTGCTCGTGCTCCAGTTGGTGCCGCCCGACCTCGCGGCCCTCGTGGTCGAAAATCATGAATCGGGTGCTTGTCGTGCCCTGGTCGATAGCGCCGACGTAATCCGCCATCTCTTCGTTCCCTTTCGCGGGTAGGTGGTTGGGCCCCTCGGGCCCGGTGGGCCGTCCCGACGGCGCGCGGCGTCGGGACGGCCATCCCTCAGATCGGGCTTGGTCCGGGATCAGCGCGGCCTGGACCGGGATCGGGGCCGCCACGTCCCGCGGCGCCAGGGCCGATGTCGGGACCGGCGCGACCGGTGGTGCCCGGCTCGATCGGCCCCCGCCTGCCGGCGGGCGGCGCGGCGTCCGACGCGCCGACCTCGGCCGGCCGCTCCTCCACGCCGGCCCGGCCCGGAGGTGGCATCGTGCCCGTCAGGTACGGCAGGAAGCGGCCGATCAGCACCTCGTACAGCAACGCGCCGATGATGCCGCCGATGATCGGCGCGGCGATCGGCACCCACCAATAGAGTTGGCCGTACTGATCTCGCCAGGCCGTCTCGTACCCGGTGATATAGGACGCGAATCGCGGACCGAAGTCACGGGCCGGGTTGATCGCGTATCCGGCGTTCGTGCCCCACGCCATGCCGATCCCGACCACGATGAGGCCGATCAGGAACGGCGTCAGGTTGGACAGCGGCGGGTCGTTGAGCCGGTCGGTCAGGGCGAAGACCAGGAACAGCAGGATGGCCGTGCCGATGACCTGGTCGAGGAAGCCGCCCCAGAGGCTGACCGGCAGCGTGCCGTTACCTGGCAGCGTGGAGAAGACGCCCTGTGTCTGCCGGGTGAGACCCGGGTCGGCGTTGTGCAGCACCGAGTTGTACGCCCAGCGCACGATCAGCGCGCCGACGAACGCTCCGATGACCTGCGCGACGATGTACGGGACGACGTTCTTCCACGGGAACCGGCGGAAGGCCGCGAACGCGATGGTCACCGCCGGGTTGATGTGCGCGCCGCTGATCCGCGCGCAGGTGTACACGCCGAACACCACGCCGAGGCCCCAACCCCAGGCGATGCTGTCGTGGCCGCCGAGCGCGGGACCGCCGGCCACGACCTGCGCCACCACGCCGATACCGAAAATGAGCAGGATCGCCGTTCCCGCGAACTCGGCGATGCATTGCACCAAAAGGCTTTGTCTGGTCAGGATTCCCCGGATTGCCACAGTTCGCCCCCCGTCAGCCTCGCACCTTGGCGAATCGCTGGTGGCGTTCGCCGCCAGGAGCGCGTCTGAAAGGCCAACGGAAACGGATGAAGGCCCCAACCGGGGACTAGGCGCGTAACTAACGGCTATGTCTGAACTACCGGATTCGCCCTCTCTCACCGACAGTCAAGCACGTGACCTCCGATACGGCCACTGCCTATCGTTTTAAACCCGAGAATTCTTCTTTTTTCCGCGCCACGCGAGCCCGTGATCGTCGGGTGCGT